>Ga0255764_10000062_pt1 | contig 89019 bp, 102 predicted proteins | sample 071ome_30_FD_179964 | JGI IMG/M metagenome (GOLD analysis project Ga0255764, IMG submission 179964) | Coastal salt marsh microbial communities from the Groves Creek Marsh, Skidaway Island, Georgia - 071406AT metaG (version 2) | ecosystem: Environmental > Aquatic > Marine > Intertidal zone >... | reverse complement strand
ACAATTCTGAAAATTAAAAATACGATTTAAGCAGGATAATAGCCCGAAATCATTGATCCATTCGGAAATTATAACAGATAAAGCACTCATTTAAATCCATGAGCTTTGCAAAATCTATAAACAGCTGTTAATTATGGATTAACAAGGGCAAATAAGTGGTTCTAAGGACCCTTGTCTGGAAAGAGCAGTCTATCCGGGCCGTCTTTAATTGACATTTTACAACACCTCTACACACTCAAAAATGCCAGTTATCTTAATTCTTTGAATAATAGATCATTTAGAACATCTAGAGACATCTTTATACATTGTACTGATTCTTTAATTTTCAACACATTTATTGAATTTTCACATTTACATTTTCCATGGAGACATAATAACATGAAAACTTGTAAACTAGCTTTAGAATATCGGCTAAAAATTTAGTTTTGATTTTAATGTTGAGCCATCTTCAAAGAAAATCAGTGACGTCCAATCATCTATTTGAGGTATACTTATAGTCTGATAATCAGTAATGTCTTTATGGAGTTGCCCCAAAGTTTAGGACAGGTTTAGTGTAATTCTAAATTAATAAATAAGTTTATAATCATCATAGATTTGCAACTTTTGTCCTTAGTCTAACTGTATTAACAAGATGGAGTAATGCAACCGGCAATCATGAGTATAACAAATCATTTCTCAGTGACTATGCCATCCATATCTATAACGAATTAGGGAAACCAGAAATAGGGTAGATAAAAAAAGTTCAAAAAACATTGACGTCTACCTACGCACATAAAACAAAAAAGAACCTAACATATTGAATGTTCAATGCTTATAAATTTTATTCGTAGCCCGTAGGTGGTTATTGGGAGTTTCCTGGAGGTAAGATCGAAGAAGGAGAAGACTTTGAGGTTTTTCAAAATGCTTCTTAAAATTCCTGAGGGGGATTACAGCGCTGATTTAATAAAGCAAAAATCTTCAAAGTTTTACCAGGAGCTACTGGACAACCCATCAGACTATTCTGAGCATGCCATAAGCCTTGAAATTATTCCATACGAACAATTGTGGGAAGAAATCCTTGAGTTGTTCAAATGATGCAGGTCTAGCCCAGGTGGGCTTTGATCTTTTTTAGATCATCTTTTATCTGCTCTGACACTATATGGAAAGCGCTGTAGAACCCGGTCTTGGCCGATTCAACTTTGGCCATTGCCCCTTCTACCCCGGCCTTGGCCTGGTCGAGCTTTTCAGTGTATTTGATGATCTCCTCTTCGATCTGTTTAATCTGCGCCTTTTTTGATTCGATCGCTTTCTGAATGTTTTCTATCTCTGTATGTCTGCGATTAACCTGTTTTTCAAGCTGGTGACGGAAAGCTTCCAAAAATTTCTTTTCCTCTTTTTCAAGCACCTTCAGGTAATGGTCGGCGCTGGATATCAACACAGTTCTATTCGCTCCCATAGTCTTTGCCACAGCCAGGGCTGACTTGAATCGTGTCTCTTCATCCATCTCGACATTCTCCAGATTCTGAAGGGCTTGCTTGTATTCCAGATAATCAAATCCCTCTATATTATTTTCTTCAATAGCTCCCAGAAGTTTATTGATAAACTTTTCATCGACATTATCCTCCGCAGGATTATCCTCGTCGAATACAGGCTTCTCGACAGGTGCTGTAGATTCGCTTTTTGTTTCAGCCCTTCCCTCAGGATCCTTTTGCGCTGAATACGAAGCGTCTGCGTTTGAATCCTGGGATTCGTCCTCAATAATGAAGAGTGATTTTATTTTCTTTAGCATAAGCAGCGTTGAAATGCGAATTTACTAACTCAAAAATTAATATTCCAGTTTCGACAGACTGCTAAATACAGCAAATACTAAGAAGACAAAGGCATTAATCCTAACTTTATGGCATAAAAGGCAAAACATGTACGAATATTCATTTAACAAGCGTGTACGGTATGCGGAAACTGACAAAATGGGCTATCTCTATTACGGCCATTACGCCAAACTCTATGAAATAGGTCGGGTAGAAACCATTCGGTCTCTCGGCGTGAGCTACAAGCAACTGGAAGACGAACATCGCATCATGATGCCCGTTCTAAACATGGAGGTCCGGTATATGCTGCCGGCATATTATGATGAAATGATTGAGATCAGATCGATACTGCATGAAATGCCGGACAAACTCCTGGTCTTTCACCATGAATTGTACAATGAAGATGAAAAACTGATTAACAAGGCATGCATTAAACTTATGTTTGTCGATATGAAGCTGAATAAGAGAATTTCATGTCCGGAGATATTAAAGAACACATTAAGCCCGTATTTTTAAACTGGAATCATGTTCTGGATTAAAATACCCATAGTACGAAAGACAATTCGTGTACTTAAAAAGTACTCTCTGCCCGGCTTCTCCGGCGTACCTGTTTATGATGTCATTTCCTTTATTTACAAAGAGGCCATGAAGGATGATATCGTTACCCGGTCCAATTCCATAGCTTTCAACTTCTTTATTTCACTTTTCCCTGCTGTCATATTTCTATTTACCCTTTTGCCCCTGTTTCCGGTTACAGCGGACTACATCAGCATATTCAAGGACTCTACACAGGGTTTCCTGCCACAGCAAGCCCATTTATATCTTTTTGATACCATAGAAGGCGTGGCATCCATAAAGAGAGGAGGCCTTCAATCCGTGAGTTTTTTGTTCGCAGTAATATTTTCAAGCTCAGGCATGCTGGCTCTTATGTATGGTTTCAATAAGTCCTATGAAGGCGTGTTCAAACAAAGATCTTACTTGAAAAACCGGATGGTTGCCATATTTCTGACCATGCTCATCGGTACGGTATTCCTCATCTCTACTTTCATGATCATTTTTGGTGAACCCGTTTTGGAATTTCTTATCAACAAATTAAATCTTGAGGGACATTCAGCCACTGTCTTTCTTGTGTCTAAATGGATCTTTTCTTTGGCCATTGTTTATCTGGGTATTACCTTGATATATCGCTACGGTTCAGCTTTGCGCCAAAAAGTCAAATGGATCAATACCGGAGCCATTTTGGCTACCATACTATCCATAATATCTTCCCTTCTCTTCTCTTTCTTCATAAATAATTTTGGCAGGTACAATGAAATATATGGTTCAATCGGTGCTCTTTTGGTGCTTCTTCTCTGGATTCAAATCAATGTCTTTGTCGTTTTAGTAGGCTTCGAACTAAACGCCAGCATTGCGGTCAATAAAGCTGCCATTATCTCCAATGACGGCGAGATATAACTGCTAAATAACTTCTGCTACTGTAAATATACTGCCGGTAACAAGAATCAAATCATTTTCCTTCGCTCTGGCTTTGGCCGCCGCCAGGGCCCCCGGAATACCGGAATAGACCTTTCCTCTCAATCCCGCCTTTCTTGCCTCCCTTGCAAGCTTATCCTTATTCATAGCCCTGGGAATTCGAGCCTGGCTAAAGTAGTATGTGGCATCCTGAGGATAAAGAGGCCATATATCGTCCATAGCCTTATCGTTGACCACAGCCAGAACGATGTGAAGCTTATCATACTCTTCCTTCTCAACAGATTGCATAAGACTTTCTATACCCTCTTTGTTATGCGCGCTGTCACAGATAACTTGTGGAGGACCTTCTCGCCTGGTATATCTCCCGATAAATCCCCAATCAGATAAGCCGATCTTAAAATCGTCTATGATTGATGTGGTGAGCTTAAAATTCTTGTGAAGAGTCTTTACCGTATAGTAGGCTGTGTATAAATTCTCATGCTGATATGCCGGAAATTGAGCCGCCAGCCTGTCGAGGAGTTTTACCCTCGGCAAAGCATCTGCAAAAATTACAGGGCAATTCAATTCCTGAGCTCTTTTTTCAAAGACAGGCCTTGTCTCAGCTTGTGTTTTTCCAATGACTACAGGTACATTCTCTTTTATAATACCAGCTTTTTCCCCTGCAATCAGGGCTAAGGTATCCCCCAAAAAATTCATATGGTCAAAGCCAATATTTGTAATTGTGCTTACTTCAGGAACAATGACATTGGTAGAATCCAATCGGCCTCCCAGCCCTGTCTCTATAAGGGCATAGTCTGGCTGGACTTGCTTAAAGTAGAGGAAAGCCATGGCCACCGTAATCTCGAAAAACGAAGGCTTAAGTTCAGATTCCAGAATATTGTCTTCTATCAGCTTATTGACAAATGTTTTGACAAATGTTTTGGGAATCAGGGTCTTATTATACCTGATTCTTTCCCTGTAGTCGCGATAATGCGGTGATGTATAGAGCCCTGCTTTATATCCTAAAGCGGAAAGAAATTGCGATATAAAGAAAGCTGTTGAACCCTTGCCATTAGTCCCTGCAATATGAATAGATTTAAAATCACGTTCCGGATGACCCAGGTATTGCATAAGGAACTGGATGTTTTTAAGATCTTTCTTGAATGCCTTGGGCCCTACCCGCTGAAACATGGGTAGCTGGGAGAACAAAAATGACTCTATTTCTTTATACCTTGTCAGCGTATTCATAAAATCAGGATCTGACACGAATTAAAGAATTTTTTCTAAAATAAAGCTTTGGATCACTTGTTGTCCTCCAATAAATACGATGTAGCCATTGCAGGTGCTGGCCTGGCCGGTCTGAGCCTGGCATATAAAATCAAAAAGAACCCCAAACTGGCTCATCTGAGGATTGCCCTTATAGATCCCTCGCCAAAAACCAATAACGACAGAACTTGGTGTTTCTGGTCAAAAGAAACAGACTGCTTTGAAGACATCCTCTATACCAAATGGGAAAGCATAGAGTTTTCAAGCTCCGGCTTCACCAAGGCTTTTACCATTGCCCCCTACGTCTACAAAATGATCCGGGGTATCGATTTCTACAGATATACAAAGGATTTTCTAAAGTCACAGGAAAAGGTCGATTTCTATAACGAAAGCGTCGTTAAAATCTCAGAATCTCCTGATACAACCAACACTATACAATGTCAGGAAAGCCGCATCAAGGCAGATACCGTCTTCAAAAGCTATTATGATAAAAAGGATTTCAGCAAGGACCATTTTGTATGGCAGCACTTTAAAGGCTGGACAATACAAACCGAGGAAGATTGCTTTGATCCCGGGAAAGCTGTTTTCATGGACTTCCGCGTCGAGCAGGACAATGAAACACGCTTCTTCTATGTGCTGCCTTTCAGTACCAAACAGGCCTTGGTAGAAATTGCGGTTTTCTCTGAAGAAATTCCGCATGAGTCCTTCTATGACCCATACCTTGTTCATTATATCAAAAACTACCTCACAGGGGGAAAATATACCATCCTTGAAACAGAGCTGGGCGCTATCCCTATGACTACGCATAATTTCATAGCTTCCAAAAAAAGTTCTGTTATCCACATCGGAACAAACGCCGGATCTGTCAAAGCTTCCTCTGGATACGCATACAAACGCATCCAGCAAGAAACCGACAAGGTGATTAAATTCATGGAGCAGAACAGATTGTATAAATATCGTCCATCATCAAATCGTTATCATTTTTATGACAAGATTTTACTGAATGTTATCTTGTCTGGAAAAGCCAGCGGTAAAACGATATTTGAATGTTTGTTTCAAAATCTGAAACCACAGACCATATTCAGTTTTCTCGATGAAGAAGGCAAATTCATGAACGAGCTGAAAGTCTTTTCGGCGCCTCCATCAAGGCCTTTTATTATTGGCTACCTGCAAGAGATGTATAAAAAGATAACAGGATCCTAAGACGTTCTGAGGTCTACTGAAGTATTCAGAACATCAGACTTTTCAAAAGCAAGGGCCAGCCTGACAGCATCAACAGCCAAATTTGTTTTCAAACTGTTCTTTTCCTTACCAAGGATACTTTGCGTAAAGTGATGCATTTGAAGATATTCCGGGTAGCTGAACATGAGCTTGGTTTCCAGTTCTATGCTTTGTTTTTTACCATCTCTGGAGTAAAAACTAAAACCATAAGGCCTTTCGCTGCTCAGAACTATTTGACCCATTTCGCCATAGATGATCAGCACACCCTGCTTTTTTTGAGAGTCCTGGTCAAACATAATCTGACAGACATCCCGTGTATCTGATCTGAGCTTGCATATCTTCATATTACCACTGGTCTCAACCAAGGCTTCGCTTAGGTCGCCATCATAAATCCAATTGAACAGTTCCAATTCATCAAGGAGTTTATCAAGGTACCGGCTGCCTGAGGAGCTGGCATATTCTTTCTTCATACTTTGGAAGAAGCTGGAATCTGTATGGATAAAATGGATCTTCCCCAGTTGTCCCGAATCAATAAAAGACTTGAGCTTGAGCAGTATTGGAAAGCTCTTCACAGGCGAAGCGCACATCACAGTCTGACTTGGATGGGACGCCGCAGTCTTTTGTACGGCAACAGCATCATCCAGATTTAGGGCTATCGGGTTTACGAGGAACACATGTTTTCCTGCATCGATAGCCTGTATGGCCAGATTAGCCTTGAAGCGCGCCTCTGAAAAGACAAATAGGGCATCGACGTCATGGTTTTCAAGCAAGGCTTTTTCATCACCATAGACATATTCAAGAGACAGGTCATTTTTAGCGTACAGCAATTCCTTTTGAGTGCGACCGGCTGCTGCAATCAAAGAAAGGTCCTTTACATGATCCTTAATCAAGCCGGCATAGATCATACCCAGCTTATCCAATCCAATAATGCCTGCTTTTACCTGGTATAACATTTATAAATGGCGTTCAGCATGATAGCTTGAGCGGACAAGCGGCCCACTTTCTACAAAATCAATTCCCATTTTCAAACCCTCCTCTTTATAGTAAGCAAAGGTATCAGGATGCACATATTCATCTACTTCAAGGTGCCTCTTTGTAGGCTGAAGGTACTGGCCAATAGTCACAACATCACAGCCATGTTGATGCAGGTCGCTCATTATCTCAAGCACTTCATCCTTTGTCTCTCCCAAGCCTACCATAAAGCCGGATTTTGTTCTTTTTCCCGCATCCTTTGTTCTTTGGATTTGCTCAAGGCTTCTGTCATATTTCGCTTGCGGGCGAACCTTTCTGTACAGACGTTTTACCGTCTCCATATTATGAGACACCACCTCCTGGCCACCTTCAATCATACGATGGAGGGCTTCCCAGTTGGCTCTAACGTCAGGAATAAGGGTTTCAATCGTTGTTTCTGGAGATTGCTCTTTTACCTGGACAACCGTCTGATACCATATTTCAGCTCCGCGGTCTTTGAGTTCATCCCTGTTGACGGATGTGATCACCGCATGCTTAAGCTGCATTAACCGGATAGCTTCTGCCACACGTCTTGGCTCATCTTCATCATATTCAGGCGGGCGTCCTGTCTTTACTGCGCAGAAACTGCACGAACGGGTACATACATTACCCAATATCATAAATGTCGCCGTTCCCGCACCCCAGCATTCCCCCATATTGGGGCAGTTACCACTTTGGCAAATGGTATGCAAGCCATATTCATCCACAAGTCTGCGAACATTCCTGTATTCCTCTCCGATAGGCAATTTTACCCGCAACCAATCCGGCTTTCGAGCTCTCTTTTTGTCATCAGATACTACTGGCAATTCTAACATGAGAAATTTAGTTCTTAACGGTTATTTCTGGACCCCAATTGAAGGTTTAAATATAACCGTACAAAATAAGGTTTGTTGCTTATTTCTGCGGTTTCTACCATAATCGGGATTTTCGTGGCAAAAAGGTCAAACATAACACCTGTCTCGAAAGCCTTAACAGATTTATCAAAGGCCCCCCAGGACAGATGTGCTGCCAGTTTTCCCTGGATGCCTGCCCGCAGCGATAATTCATCAAAACCTGTAAAGAAAGATGATTTATTATCGATGGTATTGATATTTAAAAATCGGTCTGCATTCTCTTCCGAATACCTTTCAGACAAGGTAAATGCCTGAAGAGTTCCGCCCTGTTCGGTAGTATAGATCAAATCCAGGTAGTAGGGCTTTAGCAGCGCGATGGAAGGGCCTATTTCGTAAGTATATCCTACAGCAATACCTTTTCGCTTTTGCTTTTCGGAGAGATAACGCTTCACTCCAGCTCCTACCCTGACATTTATAAGGTTGTTGACCTTACCATATGTAAAGGTACCTGACCTGCCTCTTGAAGATATCTTGCTTTGACTCTTTTCCCGCGGATCTCTTGTAAATCCCAGTTCAATGTGGTAGTAATTGGTCTTATTATAGGATTTAATTTGTCCCGTATTATAGGCAATAGCTGCCCCATTTTCATGAATCCGAAAATCAATGGACCACTCCTTTTTGTAGACAATGCCCTTCCAGTCGACCTCCACCAGTTTGGGGGAAATGACGCGTTGCCCCGACAATGGTGACAGGCAAGCGAACAACAGTGTTATAAGAAGAAACCTCATTATTGCTCAATTTAGGTGTTCTTGCAGATATATTCCAAAAGGAATATCAACTGTACGACTTTACGAACAAATTATTTATCAAGGAGTTCTTACGGTGGTATTCCTTTGAATCCAACATCCTACAAAGAAATTACTCCCTTCTTTGATCGTTCTGGAAAAAATATCTTCCCGACTTGGCATATACTGCCAGTAAGTCCTGATCAGTTTCCTCGCTTCTGCTGCAACAAGAGGATCTTTCGCTGCTTTTTCAAACATGTCTATGGCCGGCCAGGTGACTATCTGACTGTCCCATCCCCGACCCGGCCCACACAGGGGACCACTCGAGGCATACAGCTTGCCGATCAGTAAATAAGGTTCTCCCGATTCTGGTTTGTAGTTGCTTGCCTTGAGGGCATATTCCCTGGACTTAGGGAAATTCCGTATATCTCCATAGTAAATCTTGGCTATGAGAAGGCTGTATTTAAATTTCTTCTCAGCATCAGAGGTCAACTCTACGAACTCCTCAAAGAGCTTTATGGCGCCATTGTAATTACCTTCAGTATAGGCGTCAAAAGCCTGTCGTAGAGGACCCGCTGGTGGTGGTGGCGTATAACATTTCTCTTCCTTGGCTGCTTTTAATGCCTGAACACCAGGATTATCGTTACCACATGCACCCCATAACAGACGACCATATGCCCTGTTTATGATTTCGCAGCTATCGGGATTGGCTTCAAATAAAGCATAATACTTTTTGGTATAATACTCACAATCGTATAAAGCTTTTACTCCTTCAAGGGCTTCAAGACGTGGTGGCGCATATTCATTGATGATAGCCCAGGCTTCCTTATTCTTGCCTGATTTGGTTCCGTAATCTATAGCCCTCCACAATAGCTTGGCGTATTTGCGGCCCTCTTCCAGCGAAAGCTCTTCATTGGCTATTTTATCAGACAGAATCTTGGTGAACGGATTAATTATAAAATAATCAGCTTTCTCTCCCTTACCGTCAATCGCTTCTTTGAAAAGGCTGTAGATCGTCTCTATATCTGTAGCCGATCGAAAGCTGTAATAGTAATCAAAAGCCTTGCGGCCAGCGACATAGGAAGGCTCGCCAAAGCATTCTACCCTTTTGTCGTAGATCATCATGATGGTATCGATGTAGCTTGCTTTTAGTTTGGTGTCATTGGTCGTCTCGTAAAAATTTTTGTATATGGCTATGCCATCTTCGAACTGATACTTAATTGACCCATTGGCAGCCGGCGCACCATAATATGCCTTGCGCCATATAGGATAGGCTTCCTTGAACTTTTTTAATTTGACATAATCCTTATAAATGACATAGGCATTTTCAGTCTGCTCTTTCATTGCACCAGTCAAATCACTAAGCTGTGTGCAGGGATTTTGCTTTACCATAATTTCTTCCACGGGAGGTACTGGAGCAGGTTCTGGCACAAGCGTTTCCTGAACCTTGGGACTGCAGGCATATATAACAATACTCAATGAAATTAAAAAGCTTACTCCTCTAGACATTTTCAAATATTTTGCCTTCCAAAAATACATTATATCTGCTTTTGACAATGATATCATACAGCTAATCAACAGGAATAGAAAATACAGATTTAACAATGTAAAAATTGGCAATTAGTACGGTATGATTAAATTTATCAACTGATCGTATTCAATGAGTAAAAAGAAACTTCTTGTTGCCACCGGTGGCGGAGATTGCCCCGGCCTAAATGCTGTCATCCGGGCCATAGTGAAATCCGCTGATCGGAATGGAGAGTGGGAAGTATACGGTTCCATGGAGGCATTCAATGGAGTTCTTGAGGATCCACCAGAAATTGTACATCTCGATAATGACCGTGTACAAGGTATTCATGTCAAGGGAGGCACCATCATCAAAACCACAAACAAGGGGAACCCCCTTAATTACCCTATACAAAAAGAAAACGGTGAAACGGAGCATATAGATCTGTCAGATAAACTGATCGAACGTATTTATAACATGGGATTTGAAGCAGTCATCAATATAGGTGGAGATGGATCACAAAAAATATCCAAGGCTCTTTTTGACAAAGGATTGAACATTGTAGGTGTTCCTAAAACAATCGACAATGACTTGTCGTCTACAGATCTGACTTTTGGTTTCAGCACGGCGGTGCAGATCGCCACCGATTCCTTTGACAAGCTCGTCACAACAGCATCCAGTCACAACAGGGTCATGATACTTGAAGTCATGGGGCGTAATGCCGGGTGGATAGCGCTACATACGGCTATTGCAGGAGGTGCAGAACTTTGCCTCATCCCTGAGGTACCCTTCAAGCTGGAGACAATAGCCAATGTCATAGAAAGCAGATACGATGAAGGAACAGGTTTTGTCAATATCGTTATCGCCGAAGGGGCTCAAATGGATGGCAAACTTGTAGGTAGAAAAGAAGAAGGAGATGAGAACATCAAACTGGGTGGCGTAGGTAATGCCCTGAGATTTGCTCTTGAGGATTATGGAGTAAAACATGATATCCGGGTTGCTGTCCTTGGTCATATCCAGAGAGGGGGATCTCCAATTGCATTTGACAGGATACTTGCCAGCGCCTTTGGTGTCAGGGCTTTTGAACTGGTCAGGGATGGCAAATATGGCCACATGGTGAATTACAAAAACAATCTGGTTAGCTATACTACCCTGGCTGATGCTACAAGCTCCTATAATTTCGTAGAAGTGAATAATTACCTGATCAACACCGCTAAATCCATTGGCCTTTCCTTTGGAGTGAAGTAAATACCGATATTAAATTTTGATTTTTACTTAAAAACTAATTTTTATTTCGTTTTTGTATTTTTTCGCTCTTATTTTCTGTAAGCATGCGGTATTTAAAAATATATATGTATTTTTATAATATGTTTTAAGCTATTAGGGATTGAGCTAGTACCAGATACTTAAATCCTCTAGTATGAAATTGAGATTTAGAGTTAAATGCTGTTTTAATTATTTAATCAGAGCTTACGAATAGAAAAGGGGTCCGGATAACCGGACCCCTTTTCATTTGTTCGTTTATATATTTTTTCTACTGGAATACCACCGTAACGGTTTCCCCTATCCAGCATCCTACTTTTTCCTTGGCGCCCTCTTTCACACCTCTCATGTGTCCATCAGCTATTTCAGGTAAAGAAGTCTTGTATTTACTGATGCGTTCATTCGCTTCTGCCGCAACTTCAGAATCAATATTTCTTGCGTACTTGTATTTATCAATAGCTGCAATGATAGCCAGTCTCTGATTCCAGTTATCACCGCATGTTCTTGCGCTGGATCCATACATATCTCCAATGAGCATGTAAGGTCTACCCCAGTCAGGTCTGAGCTTGGCCGCCTCATATGCCGTTGATCGTGCTACTGCATACTGTTTAAGCTTTCTGAATTGAATAGATGCCTTTGAAAATAAGTAGCTTGCCTTTTTCTCAGGATCGCTTTCCTGCTCAATGGCTTCAACATACTTTTCCACAGCTGCCCTATATTCTCCTTCATCATATAACTTCTTGGCTACAAAGCTTGGGTTATTAGCTTCAAATTCAGCCTGTCTTTCAGCATTTACCTTTTCTGCATAAGCCATCCACTTCGTTTCCAGCTCAACCAATACCGGATCGGTTGGATCACAATTTCTTTTCTTAAGCAATGCAACAAGGTTTTTCAATTGCTCCATATCTTCCGGATTCTCATCATACATCTGCTTGTAAATAGGTCTGAAATAATCACAATCAAACACATCCGCTTCAATGGGTGCAAGCTTGGATTTACCTGCTTTCCAGGCCTGGTCATAATATGAACCTAGGCGGCTGTTGTTTTCAATATTATAGAGCGCTATCGCCTCAAGCTTGTTGTAAAAATCCAACACCTGCTCTTTGGTCATCAAGCCTTTTTGGAATTGATGGCTGCACATAATGAATACAGGATCATAGGCTGTATACTCCAGGTCATTACCGGCTTTATCAATAGCCATAGCATATACCTCAAGGTTTTGACTGTAGGGCACATTCAAGGTGTAAAACATATTGAATCCTTTCCTGCTTAATACATATCCTATCTTCCTTTCATAACAAGCGTCGTCGTCACGACAGGTACTTGGCTGAATCACTCTGCGTTCATAGGCTTCGATGGCCTCATCGTATAGCCTGTCGATGATGCCGATATACTCCTTTTTCTTGACCGGATCTGCCTCATTCTTATACTTGTTCAAATAGAGTTTCACACCATCCATATAATGGTAATCACGTTTACCATCAGCCGCAGGTGCCAACTTGTAAGCTTTCTCCCAGTTTTCAAAAGCAACAGTCCAATCCTGCGCCTTAAGAGCCTGGCGATACACAGAATGGGCATCCGTAGCATCCTCTTCAAATTCAGAACCTACCCAGGTTTCAAATTGTCCATATGCTGGTCCTACAAGAGCCAGAATACATAGAATCTGAAAACATTTCTTAAAAGTATCCATACTATAATTTTGATTTCATTAATTGTATTTGCGTTTTATAAACCATTCATCATCATTGAATGTGAAGCTGAATGATATGCGAATATATCTTTCCTCGACAGCAGAACCCCGGCCTCGCATTCCTACTGTTAAGCCAAGGTTAGCATGCGATATTTTTCTTTGATAGAACAGGGGCATACCCATGCCTACACTAAACCCGACATCTTCAATTGAGTTGTCAAATTGATCAGGAATCGCATTCGGTACCTGATTGTAAAATAGACCAAGTCGATAGTAAACCCGAGAGAAATAACTCGATATCGACTTATAATCAGGACGAAAGTAAGCTCCAAAAGATAAGTTAGATGTGTTATTTAATGAATTATTAACGAAATGAGCATCAAAGTTGGACCAATTGGCGCGGCTGTAATTGATTCCTATAGCATATTTCTCGCCATGGTAATAACTCACTCCCAAACCCAATGTAGATGGCAATGTGCCATCGAAACTCATTTCTTCAGAAGAACTCAGGGTATCCACGATTCCTGTTCCACTCTGAACAGCCCCCTGAAAAGAGCTGGTGCGTGTAGTGAATGAGGTATTGGTCCCGGCGTGTACACCAAAATTCAATGTCTTTAAAACACGATTATTTTCATCTTGCTCTTTTGAAGATTTATTCAGTTTCAAGGTATAAATAAATCCAGCATCCCAAAGAAAACCACTGTACCTGTTTGTTTCGGTAAACAAGGTATTGAAATAAGCTTGACTGGGATCAAACTGAACAGAGCGGGCATACTCTACATTACCAAAAAGATACCCCAGGTTGACCCCAAAAGAGAAATCCTTGTACTTAATGGCATTGCTCCACAAGAACTGGTAACTCCCCCCTTCGCCTTCAAAATTCTTGCTGACCTCTCCGATATTATCAAGGGACTCTGTTGTTGTAATATTATAACCTACCGTGCTGTACGGCATCAAGGTAAAAGCTGTTGCCACGCTGTATGCTCTCCTCTTTCTTTCAAGCAAATCGTTAACCCTGTTTTGAAGAGGCATGGCCAGCGATATATAATTCAGATTGCCGGACCACAAATTTTGATAGGCATTCGGTGTTTGACCATCAGCTACCCCATTTCTCAAGCCCTTGCTTTTAGCAGACAGACCCATCTCGAATGAAGTGGCTGCCAGGTGACTAAGTGAAGCGGGGTTGACAATATTTATCTGGTAAGGATCAGAATACGAAGATCCAAGTCCACCCATAAATTGTGAAGACATGAAATTTCGATCTGCTATATCTCCCATTCCAAATCGCGAATAGGGTGAATTGTCTGTGGCTTGGCACAGCGCCAGAACCGGCAGGCTTATTATGGTTGCTATGAATATTATCTTTCTCATTAAGTCATTTCAAATACAGCGCAAAGAAACTTATCAATTGCCGGATTTCAGGATGTTGTACTTCAGTGTGTTATACAATCCGAAACTAACAAGCTCAGGGTGCACAAATATCCGAGATTCTAGGATTTCTCCAAAATATTTACTGTCGCCACCGGATAAAATAACACGTAATTGGCCCACTTTCGCTGTTAAAGTTTTTATAAATTGTTCTATTTCAAGTTTTATACCCCACACAGCCCCATTTTGCATAGCCTCAGAGGTCGTTTTTCCTATGAGGTCCGCGTTAAATTTTGCCTTCACTCTAGGCAGTGCTGATGTCATGGCATGCATGCTTTCCAGCCTCATTTCAAGGCCAGGAGCTATGTTACCACCCATAAACTCACCCTTTGCATTAAGGAAATCATATTTAATACAGGTACCCATATCTATAACAAGGATGTTTTCCCCAGGGAATTTGTTGTATGCCCCTACTGCTGCAGCCAAGCGATCCATGCCTAGGGTGGCTGGCGTCTCATACATGTTCTTTATTGGCAGTGCAACATCCTTGTCAAAGCTGAGGACAGAATAATTTCTTATTAAATGCCCCAGAAAGCCAGGCTCTTTTGTTCGAACGCTGCTGTAAATGATGTTTGTAAATGGAAAATTTTCAGCAATTCCCCTGAGTTCCCGGACGAGAAAGCTTTTCCCTAATCTGCTGAAAACGATCTTGTCATTGCTGAATACCGTGATTTTTATACGCGTATTACCAATGTCAATAACCAGATAGTTTTCATTTTTGCTCATTCAGATTAATGTTTGAAATGGCGAATACCGGTAAGAACCATTGCTAGACCATTTTGATCACAAAAGTCTATGCTCTGTTGATCATTGATTGACCCTCCCGGCTGGATAACAGCTTTTATACCTGCCTTGTAGGCTATTTCGACACAATCCGGGAATGGGAAAAAGGCATCACTCGCCATGACTGCGCCTTCCAGCTCAAAACCCATGCGGCCGGCCTTATCAATAGCCTGATGGCAGGCGTCAATGCGTGAAGTCTGTCCGCATCCCATGCCAAGCAATTGCTCGTCACGTATCATCACGATCGTATTGGATTTCAAATGTTTGACAAGCTTATTGGCAAACAACAAATCACGAATTTCATCAGAGCCTGGTTTTGCTCCCGTAACAAATTTTAAATCCTCATGATCTTCTACTTTAAGGTCTGCATCCTGAACGATGACCCCATTGAGAAGACTCTTGAATTGACGCGGACTTCTAGCGTACTCCTTGATCTCGATAAGTACCCTTTTTTTCTTATTACGGAGCAATTCAAATGCATCATCATCAAAACCAGGGGCAAGCAATACTTCATAGAACAGTTTATTGATCTCTTCGGCTGTTGCCAAATCAATAATGTGATTGCATATCAAGATACCTCCAAATGCAGACACAGGATCTCCGGCAAGAGCAGCATGCCATGCTTCCAGGACAGTATCACGACTGGCCAGACCACAGGCATTGGTATGTTTTAAAATTGCAAAACTGGGTTTGGCGTCTTTAAATTCAGCCATCAGTTGCACTGCCGCATCTACATCAACCAGGTTATTGAAGGATAATTCTTTCCCGGACCTCTTAACCAAGCAATCAGAGAGATTGCCATAGAACTCGGCAGTCTGATGCGGGTTCTCGCCGTAACGTAAAGTGCTTCCGTCTGTAAGACTGTGTTTAAATGCATTGATGCTGTCTTCCAGTCCTCCATTGAAATAATTGAAAATAGCACTGTCATAATGAGATGAAATGTTAAAGGCTGCAGTAGCCAGTGCCTTTCTCTGTGCGATATCGGTCACAGCATCCTGCTCATCAAGAATCTTTTCCAGCTCGGCATATTGATCCTTTGAAGGAATGATAAGCAGGTCCCTGTAATTTTTCGCAGCAGCCCTGATAAGGGATATGCCTCCGATATCAATTTTTTCGATAATTGCAGATTCATCGCTGGTACTTTTCACTGTATCTTCAAAAGGGTAAAGATCCACAACTACCAGATCAATCTCAGGTATCTCATATGTATTTAGCTGATCCAGGTGGTCCTGCTCCCTGCGCGCAAGGATGCCTCCAAATATTTTGGGGTGTAGTGTTTTTACACGTCCGTCAAGAATCGATGGATAGCCTGTAACATCTTCTACTTTCCTGGGAGTAAGACCCATCTTCTCGAGGTGACTGAATGTGCCTCCTGTTGAATAAATGACGATGTCCTTTGCTTTAAGCAACTGACAAATCCTGTCAAGGCCGTCTTTGTTGAAAACTGAAATAAGTGCTGATTGGATCTTTTTATGTGACATGGTATGAGTTTCAGCCCGCAAATGTAACTAATTCCTTTGGCTTATATGTATCATGAACGGCTTCTGAAGTCAAGTATATTGCCCATCTCAAAACATATACGGCACCTGGGTTCATACTTGTCTTTTTCGCCTATGACCACGGTTTCTTTTTCATCAGAAAGTCTGTATGAATGTGTTGCCAGACTTCCGCAATGAGGACAAATAGCGTGCACCTTTGTGATGTATTCAGCAACAGCCAATAATTGTGGGATGGGTCCAAAAGGCTGTCCCCTGAAATCCATATCAAGGCCGGCCACAACGACTCGAACTCCCTTCAGGGCCAGCTTTTGACAAACCCCCGTAAGTTCCATGTCAAAAAACTGGGCTTCATCTATTCCAACTACATTGATGTCATGAATGTGATCATAGATAGTCCGGCTGCTTTCAATCGGAATAGATTCGATGGCGTTCTCATTATGCGAAACGACAGCATTATCATCATACCTTTTATCCTTGAGTGGTTTGAATATCTGGACGCGTTGATTGGCAATCTTTGCCCTGTTGAGTCTTCTGATCAGCTCCTCTGTCTTACCTGAAAACATAGATCCGCAGATTACCTCTATCCATCCACTGCGCTGGGCTCTAAAACTTGGTTCTAAAAACATGAGCTAATGACTCTATTTTTTGATAAAAAGGAGAATGACAAAAATAGGATTTTATGTAAAAAAGCGGTCTATCAAAAGCCGAAACGAAGCGGATATTATTTTTAATAGTTAACTCCAATAAATCCGGCTTTATTGGAGTTAACTATTAATTAATCATTGAGGTTTTCAAAAATTACTGCTTCACACACAAAAAACCAGAATCTTAGGACTGATTTTTGATGTATTAAAGAATATTATAATATATAATCTATTTTTATCATGAATCTAGAAAAGACAAGTCTTGTACTTAAAAAAATCAACCGTCTGTACGAACTCATTCAATCCCTTGGTGAAGCAAGTCATACTGAAAAGGATTTGCTGAAAGCCTATGTCCTGGACCTGTACGAAGCCGTAGCATTGAGCGATGAAGATGAAATATTGGAAGATTTTAAAATCGAGGAGATGAAAGAGAAAATGAACAAGCTCAAAAAACAGGAGAATAAGCTGAAAAAAGAGCTGGAGAAAAAAATGGAAAAAGCGGAGAGTATGTCGGATAACTATCTCGAAGATAACGAGGAGCTAGAGGATGAATCATCAGAAGAAAAAGAGGGTAAGACTGAAAAGGAATCCCCTGCCAAACCAGAAGAACCAGAAGAAGAAGAAAGTGCAGAAGAAGAGTTGGCCGAATCACTATCTGAAGAAATGATACAACTCTTTGACATCAAGGATTCTACTGAATTGTCTGACAGGCTCGCCAATGCCCCAATTGCTGATCTCACAAAAGCTATGGGTATTAATGAAAAAATATTCACTGTGAACGAACTCTTTGATGGCAATAAAGAAGAAATGGATAATATTCTTCGTGCATTGAATAACTTGACAGACTTCGAAGAAGCAAAGTCCGTTCTGGCACGAAGTGTTGCGCCGAAATACAAGTGGCTGGAAAAACAAAGGCTTAAAAAAGCGCGCAACTTCATCAGGTTGGTCAGACGTCGATACATTGCTTAAGATCAATTGGTCCAAAGAGCATTTGCAATTGAATAAAGATTTTGGATAAAAGTTTACGCGACCTATTAAAATCTGTTAAGTACAGTTCATTCATACTGGCTGTTCTATGGTCCGTTCACATCTATAAAGAGCTCTCCGGACTTAGCCTTGCCCAATTCGGCGTCTTCCCTAGAGAAACAGACGGACTCGTAGGTATTCTATGCGCTCCTCTTATTCATGGAAGCTGGGAACATCTTTTTTCTAACAGTGCACCCCTCTTCTTTGCCATGACGATCATTCATTTTTTTTACAAACGCGTTGCCCTGAGCAGCTTTTTCCTGGTCTACTTCCTGACAGGAGCTGCTGTATGGATGTTTGGGCGGAGTGTTTATCATATCGGTGCAAGCGGACTTGTATATGGTTTGCTGGCCTTTATTTTCTGGAGTGGTGTTTTCAGAAGAAATATAAAATCCATAGTACTCGCTCTGGTTATAACCATGGTTTTCTTTGGTTATCTCGAGGGTATTGTTCCTTTCCAGGAAGGTATTTCATGGGAAAGCCATCTGTTGGGACTTATCGTAGGCATCATTATAGCTTTTTTTCTCAAGGGGATCATTGAAAAAGATGAAATGCACTATGACCCTTGGGAACATGAAAGGGATGAAAGCGTGGAGTATTTTCTACCCAGAGACACATTTGAAAAAACCCTTAAGCAAAGAGAAAGGGAAGATGACAATCCCTGGGATTAGTCATCGCATATTTAGACTCAGGATTTTCGTAAATGATTATCGAGAGCATTACGCACTGAACCATATGTCATCAGCAGCTTATGCGCTTCTTCCCTACCGAGTTCCAGCCTGTCCATGAGCATCCGTATTCCCCTGTCAACCAGCTTGTTATTGCTCAGTTGCATATCAACCATTTTGTTATCATGAACACGTCCCAGCTTGATCATAACAGATGTGCTGATCATGTTCAATATCAGTTTCTGGGCCGTACCAGACTTCATACGGGTAGAGCCGGTAACAAATTCCGGCCCTACAGCACATTCAATGGGATAGTCTGCATGCCGGGTAATTTCCGATCCAGGGTTACAGGTGATACAGCCGGTGAAGATGCCATTTTGCCTGCATGCATTAAGAGCCCCTACAACATAGGGTGTACTGCCTGATGCGGCTATCCCTACAACAAAATCAAGATCATTGATATCATAAGTCTGTAAATCATGGAATCCCTGCTCTGTATCATCTTCTGCAAATTCAACGGCTTTTCTAATGGCGCCATCTCCACCGGCAATAAGACCTATCACCAAGCCGTGATCGACGCCAAAGGTAGGGGGACACTCTGAGGCATCCAGGATTCCCAATCTGCCGCTTGTGCCGGCACCGATATAAAACAACCTGCCTCCACGGCTCATTCGATCATACAGAGCATCGAGAAGAGCTTCGATCTGGCCTATACATTCTCCAACAGCATGAGCCACCTTTTCATCTTCCCTATTGATGTTGATAAGTAACTCCCGGGAGCTCATCTTTTCTAGGTTTCGGTAGTGGGAATCTTTTTCCGTAATCTTAGACATCAGTAATTTTCAATTTTCTAAAATTAATCATTCCAAAGCAGCATCACACAGAATCGGGATTCAGCTCAGTGGAAGCTTTTCTAGAAATCAATAGCAGACCTATGAAGGTCAGAGCACCATTTATTGCCAGGATAAAGAATCCAAAGTTCAATCCATTGAACCACTCTTCAGAATTGGAATCCAGAATATAGGATAATACCGGTGCTGTCAATACAACAATCCAAACATAGCTGTCGCGAAGAGAAATTTTCGTAAAAATACCCATACTGTATAGGCCCAGTAAAGGTCCGTAAGTATAGGCTGCTACCTTAAACAAACCATTTATGACAGCATCGTTATTGAGAGTGTTGAAAGCCAGAATTACAATCAAAAGCAAAAGGGTAAAAGCCAGGTGAACAGCAAGGCGTATTTTCCTCTTTGACAATTCATCTTTTGCCGAATTCTCGAATCCAAGAAAATCCACGCAAAATGAGGTTGTCAATGATGTAAGTGCCGAATCGGCGCTGCTGTATGCTGCTGCGATCAGTCCAAGAACAAATATAACCCCCACAAAAGGCGCCAGGTGATTAAGCGCTATCAGAGGAAAAAGCTGGTCCGTCTTCTCTGGTATGGCAATACCATTTTCGGCAGCATATATATAAAGGCAGGCGCCAAGTCCAAGGAAAAGCAGATTGGCAAACACCAGAATAATGCTGAACAGTCCTACATTTTTCTGAGCTTCTCCTAGACTCCGGCAGCTTAGGTTCTTTTGCATCATATCCTGATCCAGACCTGTCATTACTACTGCTATCAGCATCCCGGATATTACTTGTTTAAAAAAGTTGTTTGGGTCTGACCACCCATTCTCAAAGAAGAACATTTGCGAATAATCAGATTCTCGAATCAAGCCTGGAATGTCAAGAAACCCTATTCCAATGCCGTCAGCGATATAATATAAAGTAAAGACAACTGCCGATATCATTGTAAGCGTTTGAAGAGTATCGGTCCACACTATGGTTTTTATACCACCCCTGAAAGTATATATCCATATAAGGGCAAGCGTAACAATCACTGTTAGTTCAAAAGATATGCCCATGGGTTGCAGGACAAAGGGATGAAGAACAATGGCTACCAGGTATAGCCTGAATGAGGCGCCTATTACCCGTGAAAGTAAAAAGTAAAAGGCTCCCCATTTATAACTTGTCGTACCGAAGCGGCTGTTTAAATATCCATAGATAGATGTAAGCTGGTATTTGTAATAGATGGGCATGAGGACAAAGGCTATAACTGCATAACCCAGTAAATAACCAAAAACCATTTGCATATAGGAAAAGGCCTGGTTGGTTTCTCCCGCGCCAACAACTCCCGGTATGGATATGAAAGTGACTCCGGATAATGAAGCCCCTATCATCCCTATCGCTACAAGGATCCATGATGAATTTCTATTAGCGTTAAAAAAGGTCTGGTTATCTGCATCGCGTCCAGTAAAATAGGAAACCAGATAGAGTAAACTAAAATAAATGATGATGGTGCCCAAAAGATAGACTGGATCGATGCCGCTCATGCAAACTTAGGGTTTTGCGTATTTTAATATTCGAATATATAATTCTTTCCAATCTTGCCAACCCTCCCTGGAGTAAAAGCTGCTGTTATGCCATATAAGTGAAAAGACACCACCTACGTCTCTTATTCGATCGATAATCAGCTTGCATGCCTCAAAGGCAGTATCCGTATCCAGGTTCATATATTTCTTGAGTGTTATATCCATAGCCTGAAAAGGATATATCTTCAGCCTGGTGCATGCATCAGCTTCTATATCATACCAGTAATGAATTCTTGATGTGCCAGCCCGAAATCCAACTGTCTCATGGAAGCCCATAGAGTATTCTTTACCTATGCCCATATCTATGAGATTTCTGAAGCTTTCCGGAAGCTTGAATTTCAAATAATGCTGCCGCGACCGGTCAATTTCTTCATTGATTACAGATTCCAGCTTCATCTTTTCGTGCTGGAGCATATTAGTACTCAATGCTGAAGCATACGAAGGATGAATACCAACACTGTAATATTTATTAATATAATTGACCTTTTCAATATAATCCGGATGTCTGTGATCAAATGTCTTGTCAAAAGGCCCCCTGTCTGCGCATAAAACGAAAAAGACAGGATTCATATAAAATGACTGGTGTATATCTATAATCTCTTCAAAAGTGTCATATGGATCCTGAGCGCCGAATCTGTCCATAATACGCCCCCATTGAAATGAAACAATATCCTTAAGCATGGAACCAAGCACAATACCTGGCGGCTTCTTACGGTATGCATATATGTGATCTATATCAACAGTAGAAAGAAATCGGTATTCGTCCTTATTCTTGATCTCACAATTAAATTGTTCAGAAAGAGCGTCCCGTAATTCATTAATCCAGTAATCCACTATAGGATATTGAATCCAGCCCTTTCTGAACAAAAGGCTTTGATCAGCCTTGAACCTGTCGTGAACATCTCTTTCGATGGTCCCATATTCTTCAACGCGTGTCAGAATGTAAAATATAGCTGCAAAGACATCAAATTCCACTTCGCCATTTTCCTGAACGGCATGCCTGGCTGTGTCAGGCTCCCTTTCAATTTCGAAATTCCTAAAATATCCACTTTCAGGAATATGCAATGTGCCATCAACCGATCTCTCGCTATAGCAGATCTTCAACCGATTCTTACTGTTTCTGAATTCATCCAAATCAGAAAGGAAGATATATTTCAGGCCCATGCATTTGGTAAAGACAAAATCGCAAAGGTATTCCAGCTTATTGCTGCCAACCCGAGTGTATATCTCTAGTACCTTCAAAGTTTTTCTTTATTAATAAACGGATATTCAATCCGCGAAAGACCTAAGCCACAAGCAGGAACTGACCAGGCCTCTTCCAAACGCTCTTGCTTATCCAATGCCAATTTAAGCTTTTCAATATTTAGTTTGCCACTGGCAACCCTGATACAAGCCCCTGCCATTAAACGGATCATGCCTCTTAAAAACCGGTTAGCCGATACGTCAAAAGACCACAGATTCTCTTCCTTTATCCATTCACAAGCAAACAACTCGCAATCATAATTATTGACATCTGTATGCGTCTTGCAAAAGGGAAAGAAAGAATTATAATTCATAAAAAGAGAAGCCACTTCATTCATCTTCGCAAAATCAGGCATTCCGGATTGATTGTATCTATAGGAGAATCGCGTTAGAAAGGGATCTTTTTTAAAGTGCATCCTGTAGATGTACGATCGATTACTCGCATCAAAACGAGCATGGGCTTCATTTGGTACTGGAATAATATTTACAATGGCGATATCCCTGGGAAGCATTTTATTCAACTTAAACCTGTACTCCTCTTCAAGTAAGTCGTATGCATCAAGATCTGCATGAAAAAAATAATCATAGGCATGCACCCCTGCATCCGTACGGCCACAGCCTACAATTTCAATATCCCTGCGCGCAAGCTTGGTGAGTGCCGATTCCAAGCATTCTTGGACAGAGGGTGCATTATCCTGTTTTTGCCAGCCGGAATAGGCTGTACCATCATACATGATCTGGAAGAAATACCTCTTCATAAACTGTTTCTTGAGGCTAATATAAAAACAATAGTATGCCACATAAAAAAGGCGCTTCGAAAAGCGCCCTGTATTTGGATATGTGTAGAATCTAATTGTTGATCAGGCGTGCCATTGTATCCCCAATATCTGCAGGGGATTTAACAACGTGAATGCCACAGGCTTCCATAATTTCCATCTTGGCTTCGGCCGTGTCTGATTTACCACCTACAATTGCTCCGGCATGGCCCATTGTACGCCCTTTAGGAGCTGTTTGACCCGCAATAAACCCAACCACTGGTTTGGTGCCATTCTCTTTTATCCAGTAGGCTGCATCAGCTTCCATGTTTCCTCCAATTTCGCCAATCATTATGATACCATCCGTTTCTGGATCATTCATGAGCAGTTCAACGGCTTCTTTCGTTGTCGTTCCCGGGATTGGGTCACCTCCGATGCCGATACAGGTCGATTGTCCCATCCCAGCCTTACTTACCTGGTCAACAGCTTCGTAGGTCAAGGTTCCGGAACGCGAAACAATACCTATCCGGCCTTTCCTATGAATGAAGCCAGGCATAATGCCCACTTTCGCTTCATCAGGTGTTATAACGCCCGGACAATTGGGTCCAACAAGCCTGCAATCGAAGTCCTCTATATAGGCTTTAACCTTTACCATGTCTTGTACTGGAATACCTTCTGTTATACATACAATTACCTTGATGCCGGCAGAAGCTGCCTCCATAATGGCATCTGCTGCGAAAGCAGGTGGTACAAAAATTATAGAAGTATCTGCACCCTCTTTTACTGCATCGGCGACAGTATTCCATACCGGTTTACCGAGATGCTCCATACCGCCTTTACCAGGAGTTACCCCACCAATTACATTGGTTCCGTATTCAATCATTTGCGATGCATGAAAACTGCCTTCCTTGCCGGTAAAGCCCTGCACAATGATTTTTGAATCTTTATTTACTAATACACTCATTCCTTGGTTGGTTTATTCCGCCCGGGACTTTCCTAATCTTCAATAAGAATCACCTTTTCGTTTTCCTTATGGAAGAGGTATTTCTCCCTGGCAAATTTCTCAATATTCTTATTAATGGTTTGTCTTTCCTTGAGCGCTTCTTCAAGCTGTTCTTCATATTCCACCTTTGCCGACTCAAGTCTGTTCAGAGTCCTCGACAGTTTGAATTGATTGATCATACTGTATCGATCAACGAAGCCAAGCCAAATGCAGAATACCAATATGGCAATAGTATACTTATTCACCCCCGGAAACGGCAATCCGGATTTCAATTTAGCCGCAAATTGTTTCAAAATTTCCATAACAACCTATTTTGGTCTGAGTGATTCTGACCATTTCAGGTTGGTGGAATAAGGAGCTTTAGTCTGCCTATTCAATAGCAAAAATAAGCATTTCTACAATTTAAGGATTGATTTACCTGGATAATACGCCATCGAACCCAGTTCCTCTTCAATCCTGATCAATTGATTGTATTTTGCAATTCTGTCACTTCTTGAAGCCGATCCCGTTTTGATTTGTCCCGTGTTGAGTGCTACAGCAAGATCTGATATCGTCGTATCTTCTGTTTCACCGGATCTGTGACTCATTACGGATGTAAAGCTATGTGTTTTAGCCAGACTGACGGCATCGATAGTCTCGGAAAGGGAACCGATTTGATTCACCTTGATGAGAATAGAGTTGGCTGCTTTCACATCAATACCTTTTTGCAACTTACGTGTATTGGTCACAAACAGGTCATCACCTACCAGCTGTACCTTTGAACCAATAGCTGCATTCAGCTTAGTCCATGCTGCCCAATCATCTTCATGAAGTCCATCTTCAATAGATACAATCGGGTATTGATCAACCCATTCTTTCCAGTAGGCCACCATATCATCGCTGGATAGTTTTTCACCTGTGGATTTATGAAAATGGTAGCACTTCTCCTCTTCATTATAAAACTCAGAAGCAGCAGCATCCATGGCAATATAAATATCCTCACCCGGTCTGAAGCCAGCTGATTCAATGGATTGCAGTACGATTTCAATAGCCTCTTTATTGGATTTGATGTTTGGCGCAAAACCCCCTTCATCGCCAACATTGGTACTGTAATTCTTAGATTTCAGCACTTTCTTGAGATGATGAAATACCTCGACACCCATTTTAAGGGCCTGAGAAAAGCTCTCTGCACCCAAAGGCATAATCATGAATTCCTGGAAGTCAATGCTGTTATCGGCATGAGAACCTCCATTGAGGATATTCATCATTGGAGCGGGCAGCGTATATGCATTGACGCCACCAATATATCGGTAGAGTGATTGCCCTGATTCTTGGGCTGCAGCCTTAGCTACTGCCAGTGAAACACCCAATATAGCATTCGCACCCAGCTTGGCCTTGTTATCTGTTCCATCCAGGCGAATCATCTTGTCATCAATAAGCCTTTGTTCAAAAACATTATCACCGATAATAGCAGAGAGGATCGTGCTGTTTACATGATTGACAGCCTTGCCTACACCTTTACCCATCCAGTGTTCTTTTTCATTATCCCTCAGTTCAACAGCCTCATACTTGCCTGTAGAAGCTCCTGATGGAACAGCAGCGCGACCAACAAAACCATTTTCCGTAACAATATCCACTTCAACTGTCGGGTTACCCCTAGAGTCTAAAATCTGTCTTGCCTTTACATCTGAAATAAAACTCATGGTTTCTTTTTTCTTACAAGTGAAATAAAATCATCAAATAAATATCTGGAATCGTGTGGTCCCGGAGATGATTCAGGGTGGTATTGCACTGAAAAGGCATCAATGCCTTTCACTTTTATACCCTCTATAGTTTTATCGTTCAGGTTAAGATGGGTAATCTCAACTTTATCACTTTTTTCTAGTAATTCTGGACTTACACCAAAACCATGGTTTTGGCTCGTAATTTCGCACCTTCCGGTTTCCAGATTTTTGACCGGATGATTAATGCCACGGTGGCCGTGGTGCATTTTATAGGTAGGAATATCATTGGCTAAAGCCAGAAGCTGATGCCCCAAACATATGCCGAACACAGGCTTATCCTCTTTCAATAACTGCTTGATTGTATCCACAGCATAATCCATAGCGGCAGGATCACCAGGACCATTAGACAAGAAATATCCATCAGGATTGAAGGCTTTGAGCTCTTCGACAGTAGTTCGAGCTGGGAATACTTTAAGAAATGCGCCTCTTTCGACCATGCAGTTTAGAATATTTTTCTTGACACCATAGTCCAGCACTGCAATTCTGATATCCGCACTTTCATCCCCTTGGGTATAGCTTTCCTTTGTGCTCACCTTGGAAGCAAGCTCCAGTCCAGCCATGGAAGGGATCTCTTTACACTTTTCCATCAATACCTCTATATCGAGCTCAACTGTGGATATAAGGCAATTCATGGCGCCCTTGTCCCTTATGTGCCTAACTATAGCCCTTGTGTCAACCTGGTGGATACAGACGATATTATTTTTTTCAAAATACTGTTGAATGGTGGTATCGGCGAGAGGTCTGGAATATTCATCCGTAAAATTCTTACATACAAGTCCTGAAATCTGGATGTTGCCTGACTCCGTTTCGTCGTCCTTAATACCGTAATTGCCGATATGGGCATTTGTGGTTACAAGGATTTGACCGAAATAGGAAGGATCTGTAAATATTTCCTGGTATCCTGTCATACCGGTATTAAAACAAATCTCTCCAGTTCCTAATCCTTTAATTCCAGCAGCACGACCCCTGAAATAGGTTCCATCCTCAAGGAGAAGTACCGCATCAAATTCTGATGGGTTTGTAGTCATAGCTCTAAAATTCGCTCAAATATAAAGGTTTAGCCTAATATGATATTAAAATAAAAGGGCAATAATGACGCATCATTATTGCCCTTTTGAAAAAAGAAAGAATTCATTATGCTATTCTTCCTCTTGGTTGCTTGCTGGAGCAGCTGCTTGTGATTTCGATCCCCCTCGTCTTCTTCTCCTTCTCGAAGACTTTTTGCCCTCAGAAGCGTTGGTGTAAACCTCATTGAAATCAACAAACTCGATCATTGCCATCTCAGCACCATCTCCCTTTCTGAATCCGGTTTTTATAATTCGTGTATAGCCACCTGGTCTGTCACCTACTTTCTCTGCAACTGCACCAAACAACTCTTTGATAGCTTCTTTATTTTGCAATTGTGAGAATACAGTTCTCTGAGCGTGAACAGTATTCTTTTTTGCTTTGGTTACAAGAGGCTCAATATATACTCGAAGCGCTTTAGCTTTTGCAAGTGTTGTATTGATTCTCTTGTGCTCGATAAGTGCATTGGAAAGATTAGCCAAAAGTGCTCTTCTGTGGCCTTTCTTTCTTGACAGGTGGTTGAATTTTTTACTGTGTCTCATGACGATTAATTTGGCATCACGTCATCTCTCATCCTGACTGACCTGCTGTATTCCTGAGAGAGTCGGTTAATACTGTTAAAAAAAGGATCCAATAAATGGGTCAATACGATCCTGATATACAAATTACTCTTCGTCCAGCTTGTATTTGGACAGGTCCATACCGAATGTAAGACCTTTATTCTGAAGAAGTTCTTCAATTTCAACAAGAGATTTCTTACCGAAATTTCTAAACTTCAATAGTTCGTTTGTGTCATACTTCACCATCTCACCCAGTGAGTTGATTTTAGCTGCTTTTAGACAATTGTACGCTCTTACAGAAAGATCAAGATCTTCCAATGGTGTCTTCAGCAACTTACGCATGTGAAGGATGTGTTCGTCAACGATATCATCTTCTCTCGCCTTGTCTGTATCGAATGTGATGTTTTCATCAGTCACAAGCATTAAATGCTGGATAAGTATACGTGAAGCTTCCTTGACAGCATCTTCAGGATGGATTGTGCCATCAGTTTTGATGTCTATCGTAAGCTTTTCATAGTCTGTTCTTTGTCCGACCCTTGTGTTCTCTACTTTGTAGGCCACATTTTTGATAGGGGTATAAATGGCATCCACAGGAATAACGCCAATAGGAGCATCTTTAGCCAGTGTTTCAGAAGCAGGAACATAACCTCTTCCCTTGCTCACTGTTAATTCCATCTCAAGATTCACACTTGAATCCATCCTGCAAATAACCAAATCCGGGTTAGTCACTTTGAATATATTGGTGTGGGCTTCGATATCCGCAGCTGTCAGTTGATCTTTACCACTTACCGTAAGATAAATTTTCTCTGACTCAGAATCAGGTACTTCGACCTCAGGCTTTAATCTTACCTGCTTGATATTGAGGATTATATCGACAACGTCTTCAACAACGCCCTTAATAGTGGAGAACTCATGATCAACTCCTGCGATTCTGATCGCAGAAATTGCATAACCTTCAAGTGAGGAAAGAAGTACTCTTCTTAGAGAGTTACCTATTGTCTGTCCAAACCCTGGTTCCAATGGTTTGAATTCGAATGTGCCATCGAAATCATCAGCTTTTGTAAGGATTATTTTATTGGGTCTCTGAAAGTTTAAGATACTCATATTTATTATGTACGATGGATTTAAAAATTAATGTTCATCTAGGCATTCCAGATACAGAACTCTATTATCCTAATGGATTACTTAGAGTAAAGTTCTACAATCAATTGTTCGTTAATATTCTCTGGGATTAACTCGCGGTTAGGGTATTCCATAAATGTACCTTCCATCCTTTCAGGATTCCACTCCAACCAAGACCATTTACGTACATCAGATTTTGCACCGATGGTGTTTTGGAATATGTCCATGTGTCTTGATTTATTCCTTACTGAAATAACATCACCCGGCTTCAATCTGCATGACGGAATATTTGTTAGGATGCCATTTACAAGAATGTGTTTGTGAGAAACCAATTGTCGGGCAGCACGTCTTGTCGGAGCAATGCCCAGACGGTATACTGTATTATCAAGCCTTGCCTCAAGATATTGAAGTAGAATCTCGCCTGTTACACCACTTTTACGTGATGCGGATTCGAATATATTGCGGAACTGTCTTTCCAAAACACCATAGGTATATTTGGCCTTCTGCTTTTCCATAAGCTGAATTGCGTAATCAGACTTCTGCTTTCTTCTTTTTGAAGGGCCGTGTTGGCCAGGAGGATATTTTCTCTTTTCGAAGCTCCTGTCAGGTCCAAAGATGGGCTCTCCAAATTTTCTTGCCATCTTGGTTGTTGGTCCGGTATATCTAGCCATTGAAGTATTTGCTTTTTTGGAATTCTATTAATATTAAACTCTTCTCCTTTTAGGAGGTCTGCAACCATTGTGAGGCAAGGGCGTAACATCTTTGATCCTTGTGATTTTGATACCTACCTCATCTATAGCACGGATGGCAGATTCTCTACCAGCTCCAGGTCCCTTTACAAGCACTTCTGCATAACGCATACCCGCATCGTAAGCGGTTTGAGCAGCGTCCTTAGCAGCAATCTGTGCAGCGAAAGGAGTATTCTTCTTTGATCCCCTGAATCCTGCTTTACCAGCCGAGGCCCAGGAAATGACCTGACCCTGCTTGTTGGTCAGAGATATAATGATGTTGTTAAAACTGGCTTTGATGTACGCCAGGCCTTCCGGCTCAACATGCACTTTTCTTTTCTTTGCCTTTTTTGCTTTTGCCATGCTAATTATTATTTAGTAGCTTTTTTCTTGTTTGCAACAGTTTTCTTCTTACCCTTACGCGTTCTGGCGTTGGTCTGAGTTCTCTGACCTCTTACCGGAAGACCTTTTCTGTGTCTCAATCCCCTGTAGGAAGCGATATCCATAAGACGCTTGATGTTCATCTGAACTTCTGACCTCAGCTCACCTTCTACTTTATACTCATTTTGAATGAGTTTGGTAAGTTCACGCACGTTGTCGTCTGACCAGTCATTGACTTTTGTATTCTCGTCAATACCTACTTTTCCTAAAATTTCCTCGGCTTTTGACTTGCCTATACCATAGATATAGGTCAAACCGATGACTCCTCTTTTATTCTTTGGTAAATCTACGCCAGCTATCCTTGCCATATTAACCTTGTCTTTGCTTGAACCTAGGGTTCTTCTTGTTAATAATATAAAGCTTGCCCTTCCTTCTCACGATCTTGCAATCTGCAGATCTCTTCTTGATTGATGCTTTAACTTTCATAATACTTATTTATATCTATAAGTTATTCGTCCTCTTGTTAGATCATAAGGTGACATTTCTACCTGCACCTTGTCGCCGGGAAGTATTCTAATGTAATGCATCCGCATTTTTCCCGAGATCGTTGCCACGATAAGGTGATCGTTCTCCAATCGTACCCTAAACATGGCATTAGATAATGCTTCCTCGATAATTCCGTCCTGCTGTATCAAATCTTTTTTAGCCATCTAAAAATTTTGGAGTGCAAATATCGAGTTTTTTAACGAAAGATGCCTGATTTCCGGGTTATTTTTTATAGCCTGCTCTATCAGGCCATGGTCGGAAAGAAGCATCGTTTTATCTTCAAGAACAGCAATTGTATGTTCATAATGAGCAGATGGCTTTCCATCTTTAGTAACAATTGTCCATCCATCATTCATTTGTCGAACCTGTTTGACTCCCATATTGATCATAGGCTCAATGGCAACAACCAATCCGGACTGTATTTTAGGTCCCCGTCCCTTTTTTCCATAATTGGGTACTTCGGGTGGTTCGTGCAGGTTCTTTCCGATTCCGTGCCCTACCAATTCGCGGACGACAGAGAAACCAGCTTCTTCTGCATGTTTCTGGATAGCATGTGATATATCGCCAATACGTTTGCCAACTTTTGCCTCTTCAATGCCGTAATACAATGACTCGTTAGTCACATTGAGCAAATGCATTGTGTCATCATCAACAGCAGGCATGGCGTAAGTGTATGCGGAATCTCCGAAATATCCATTCATCAGGACACCGCAATCTACGCTTATCATATCTGTTTCTGTAAATTCTTTATTAGATGGAATGCCATGCACTACGCACTCATTAGGAGAAATACATAAGGTCCCGGGGAAACCCTGGTAACCTTTAAATGCAGGAACACCACCGTTATCTCGAATGAACTCTTCAGCCATTCTATCTATTTCAAGTCCAGTCATCCCGGGCTTGAGTACTGAAGCCACATGAGCGTGAGTTTTGGAGACAAGCAAACAGCTTTGTCTGATCAACTCAATTTCATCTAGTGATTTCAGATGGATCATGTCAAAATCGGATTACATTCCGGCGCCAATGGTCTGCATACCACTTCGGCCCTTGATGCGTCCTGATTTTACCAGACCGTCATATTTTCTCATTAGCAAATAACTTTCTATTTGCTGAAGTGTATCAAGAACAACGGCTACAAGGATCAAAAGAGATGTTCCGCCAAAGAACAAAGCGAAGCCCTGGTTCACTCCAAATACCGCAACGATGGCAGGAAGGATAGAAATAATTCCAAGGAAGATTGATCCAGGTAATGTAACACGTGTTGTCAAATTGTCTATATATTCCTGCGTTTGCTTTCCAGGCTTGATACCCGGAATAAAAGCGTTCTGTCTTTTCAGGTATTCGGCATATTGCTGCGGGTTAACCAACAATGCTGTATAAACGTAAGTGAATATGACTACGAGGAAGAAGAAAATCACATTATATGGCATTGACTGCCAGTCTCCCAACTTCAATAGAAAATCGCTTGGCGCATTATTCTTACTTACATAGCTGATAATAGTCATAGGCAAGAACATGATGGCTTGGGCAAAGATGATCGGCATGACCCCTGAAGCATTTACTTTCAATGGAATGTAATCTCTCGCTCCCGCAGCTGGAATATTGGCATTGGAACGACCTACCATTTTCTTTGCAAACTGAATTGGAATCTTTCTTACTCCTTGTACCACAAGCACTGTTGCCAGGACAACAAAGAAGAATGCTGCCAGTTCAATAATCAGGAAGAACGGACTTCCAGAAAACTGAGATATAACTTCAGTAGCGAATGACCTTGGCAGGGTCGCAATAATACCTATAGTGATCAAGAGCGAAACACCATTACCGATTCCTTTGTCGGTAATTTTCTCTCCCATCCACATAGCGAACAAAGTACCTGTAGAAAGAATAACAATATTACTGAACCAGAAGATCGTTGGGTTCAAGGACGCGTGCACAGCATTGGGCTGTGTACTCAACCATGTAAGGTATCCCCCACCCTGTACAAGGGTAATGAATACTGTCAGGATACGCGTGATCTGAGTCAATTTCTTTCTTCCTGACTCTCCTTCTTTTTGCTGAAGCTTTTGGAAGTAAGGCACGGCAAAACCAAGAAGCTGAACAATGATAGAAGCCGTAATGTAAGGCATGATACCCAATGCAAAAATGGCAGCCTGATTGAAGGCTCCACCTGTGAAAGTATTGATAAGACTCAAAAGGTCATTACCTGTATTGTTACTTATGGCTTGTTCAAGAGCTCTTGAATTTACACCCGGCAACACTATGAAAGAGCCCAGCCTATATACGAACAGCATGAGCATTGTAAAAAGGATTCTCTCCTTAAGTTCTTTTATAGACCAGATGTTCTTTATGGTTTCGAAAAATTTTCCCATTATCTACTTTTAAACGATTGTTACAGTACCTCCCAAAGACTCGATTTTACTTTTAGCCGTCTCAGAAATGGCATTAGCTGTCACATTGACTTTTGCATCCAAACTGCCATTACCTAAAATCTTAATCTTGTCATTTTTGGAGATGATCCTATTCTCGTATAGAGCCTCAGGTGTTACATCTGTCAGATTGTATTTATCATGGATTTCCTGAAGCCTGCCCAGGTTAAGTGGCACATATTCAACCCTGTTAGGGTTTTTGAAACCTCTCTTGGGCAAACGCATTTGCAATGGCATTTGTCCCCCTTCAAAGTTGCGCTTGCGCTTATAACCAGAACGAGATTTGGCACCTTTATGACCTCTGGTAGCAGTACCCCCGTGTCCGGATCCCTGTCCTCGCGCTATTCTTTTTCTCTTTTTTGTCGAACCTTTTGCAGGTTTCAGATTATGCAATTCCATTTCTTAAGAATTTAATAAAGCTTACGCTTCTTCAACTTTTATCAAATGTTTGACTTTCTCGACCATTCCCAACACCTGCGGGGTAGCCTCTTGCTCAACGGTATGATTGATTTTTCTCAATCCCAGAGCTCTTACAGTGTCTTTTTGCCTTTGACTTCTGTCAATGACACTTTTTACTTGTGTTATCTTAATCTTAGCCATAACTAATTCTTATCCTTCGAATAACTTTTCTAAGCTGATACCTCTCTGCCTTGCGATCTCTTTTGCACTGCGCAATTTCTGCAAAGCGTTAATGGTCGCTTTTACAACATTGTGCGGATTGGATGACCCCTGAGATTTGGCTAGTACGTTGTGTACACCTGCCATCTCAAGTACCGCCCTCATAGCACCACCGGCGATTACACCGGTACCATCTGCAGCTGGCTTGATAAGTACTTTACCGGCACCATATTTCCCTTTTTGCTCATGTGGAATAGTACCGTTGATGATAGGCACTTCGATCAGGTTTTTACGGGCATCGTCAACAGCTTTTGCGATGCATTCCTGAACGTCACGTGCTTTTCCAAGTCCGTGTCCTACTCTTCCGTTACCATCACCGAGAACAACCAATGCTGAAAAGCTGAATGTTCTACCCCCTTTGGTTACTTTAGCAACCCTGTTAAGGCTTACCAGCTTTTCTTTTAATTCAGAAGCCTCGACGACTTTTACTTTTTTATTATCTGCCATCAGATACGATTATTATTTTTTTAAAATTTCAATCCTGCCTCACGAGCTGCATCCGCAAGGGCTTTTACTCGACCATGATATAAATTACCCCCTCTATCAAATACCACATCTTCTAATTTGCTGGCGAGGGCTTTTTCAGCTATGCTCTGACCCACTTTCTTAGCAGATTCGACATCTGCACCTCCTCCAAGAGCTTTAGAGTCAGCACTTGCTAAAGTTTTACCATTGAGGTCGTCTATGAGTTGGCAATAGATGTATTTATTGCTTTTGAATACAGCAAGCCTTGGCTTTTCAGGAGTTCCGCTGATTTTGTTTCTTACGCGGAGCCTGATCTTCTGTTTAGTTGTTAATCTACTTCCCATTTCTCAATTATTTAAGCACCAGCAGTTTTACCGGCTTTTCTTCTAATTTGTTCACCCTTGAATCGGATACCTTTTCCTTTATATGGCTCATTCTTTCTGAAGGATCTGATCTTGGCAGAAACCTGACCAAGCAACTGGAGATCTGAACCTTCCAGGATGATGGTTGGTGGCTTCCCTTTTTCCATCTCCGTAGTCACTTTTATTTCATCCGGCACATAGAAAAATATAGGGTGTGAATATCCTAGAGCGAATTCAACAAGGTTTCCTGTGTTGCTGACCCTGTATCCTACACCGTACAATTCAAGTTCTTTTTTGAAGCCTTCGGACACACCTGTAATAATATTGTTCAACAATGAACGATACAATCCGTGCATCGACTTATGTCTTTTCTGCTCTGTAGGCCTTTCAACACTTAGAACGCCCTCTTCATTTTTTAGAATAAGGTCCGGATCTACCTGCTGAGACAATTCTCCCTTAGGTCCTTTAGCAGTTACGAGGTTGCCCGCTGAAATTTCAAGCGTCACACCTGCAGGAATATCTATTGGAGCTTTTCCGATTCTAGACATGGGTCTTAAATTTTAATATACGTAACAAATAAGTTCGCCGCCTACATTTTCTTTTACGGCTTGCTTATCAGTCATTACGCCTTTTGATGTTGAAATAATATTTATTCCCAAACCATTAATAGCTCTAGGAATATCATTTGCCGGAACATACTTTCTCAATCCTGGCTTACTGATTCTTCCCATCTTCTTGATCACAGGCTCTTTTGTCCTTGTGTCATACTTCAGGGCTATGCTTATGGTACCGTGCTTGCCATCTTCCTGGTCAAACTTGTACTTAAGGATGTATCCCTGGTCATACAGGATTTCAGTAATGCTGTTTTTCATCTTTGACATCGGAATTTTAACAATTCGGTGTCTAGCTTGCTGCGCATTTCTGATTCGCGTCAAATAATCTGCAATTGGATCTGTTACTGCCATCTTTAATTCTTTTTACCAGCTGGATTTAGTTAGTCCGGGAATCTTACCTTCCAGGGCCATTTTCCTGAATGTTACCCTGTTGATTCCAAATTTTCTCATGTACCCTTTTGGTCTACCTGTCAATTTACATCGGTTATGCAATCTGACAGGACAAGAGTTTTTAGGTAGTTTATCGAGCTCATCCCAACGGCCTTCCTTTTTAAGCTGTTTTCTGAGATCGGCATATTTTTCTACCAGCTTTCTTCGTTTTTCTTCTCTCGCTATTAATGCTTTTCTAGCCATAATATGATAGATTAATTTCTTTGATTTTTAAATGGCATACCCAATAATTTCAACAACTCAAGTGCCTCAGCATCTGTCTGAGCCGTTGTCACAAAATTGATATCCATACCACTGATCCTATTGACCTTATCAATATCGATCTCAGGAAAAATGATCTGTTCCTTGATACCAAGAGTGTAATTGCCTCTTCCGTCAAAACTTTTATCGTTGATTCCTCTGAAGTCCCTTACCCTTGGAAGGGCTACTGCGATTAACCTGTCAAGAAAATCCCACATCTTCTCTTTTCTCAAGGTTACTTTAGATCCGATCGGCATACCTTCTCTCAATTTGAAGTTTGATACCGATTTTCTGGCTATCGTAGCCTGAGCTTTTTGCCCGGCAATCATAGACATTTCATTGACAGCGATGTCAACCAATTTTTTATCCTGTGTGGCATCACCAACACCCTGGTTGATGCATATCTTAACCAATTTCGGAACCTGCATTGCAGATTTGTATTGGAATTTCTCCATCAACTTTGGAACTACAACTTCCTTATAATGCTCTCTAAGTCTTGGTACGTAACTCATTACTTAATTATTTCTCCTGATTTTTTTGAATAGCGTACGCTTTTGTCACCTTCTTTTCTTCTTCCAACACGTGTTGCTCCTCCCGTCTTAGGATCGACCAACATCAAGTTAGACAGATGGATAGGCAATTCAATTTCATTGATACCGCCCGGGTTATCCGCTGTTGGCTTGGTGTGTTTTTTTGCAAGATTGACGCCTTCAACAATGGCTGCGTACTTTTTTGGCAATACTTCTTTCACTTCGCCTTCCTTACCCTTATAAGAGCCTGAAATGACGACCACCTTATCTCCTTTTCTGATATGGAGCTTGTGTGTTTTATGTGAATCGATTCTCTTCATAATATTTATCTTATAGCACTTCTGGTGCTAATGAAATAATTCTCATATAATCTCTTTCCCTGAGCTCTCTGGCTACAGGCCCGAAAATACGTGTCCCTCTTGGTTCACCAGCTGCGGTTAGAAGAACAACAGCATTGTCATCAAATCGAATGTATGATCCGTCCTTTCTTCTAATTTCTTTCTTTGTTCTCACGATAACAGCCTGGGATACCGTTCCTTTTTTAACACCTCCCGGGGAAGCGTCCTTAACGGTAACCACGATTGTATCGCCAATGGAGGCATATCTTCTCTTGGATCCTCCCAAAACCTTGATGCAAAGGACTTCCTTGGCACCTGAGTTATCTGCTACGTTTAATCGACTTTCCTGCTGAATCATGATCTATATTATTTAGCTCTTTCTATAATTTCTACCAATCTCCAGCGCTTTCTCTTACTAAGAGGTCTGGATTCGATAATGCGTACCAAATCACCTTCATTGCAATCATTGTTAGCATCGTGAGCGACAAACTTCTTGGTTTTCTTCACGAACTTTCCGTAAATCGGGTGTCTCAGCTTTCTTTCAACGGCTACAGTGATGGTTTTATCCATCTTGCTGCTTTTAACAATACCGATACGCTGCTTCTTATTACTGGTATACGTTTCTGATGACATATTATCTGTTATTTCTACGTCTTTTAATTATTTTGGATCTATTGGCCAGTTGTTCTTCAGACAATTCCGCCAATTCTCTTCTGCGGATTTCTGTTCTCAAGCGGGCAATATCTCTTCTTACCTCACGCAATGCAAGAGGGTTTTCCAGGCCTTTCAGCGCATGATCAAACTTTAGCTTCTGGTACTGCTTGGTGGTTTGCTCCAGCTCACTGTGCAATTGCTCAACTGTGAAGTCCTGTAATTCAATAAATTTCTTAGTAGCCATTTTATATAAAAATTGTGCTTAATCTATGTAATCCGGTCTGGTTACCGTTTTGGTTAATAGAGGCAATTTTTGTGCTGCAAGTCTCAATGCTTCCTCAGCAACAGCCCTTGGAACACCATCCAATTCAAACATGATACGCCCTGCTTTGACCTGTGCAACATAATGGTCAAGGTTACCTTTACCCTTACCCATCCTTACCTCAAGAGGCTTGGAAGTGATCGGTTTGTCAGGGAATATCCTGATCCATACTTTTCCTTCCCTCTTCATGTATCTTGTCATCGCAACCCTTGCCGATTCAATCTGACGGTTTGTAATACGACCATTTTCAATAGCCTTTAATCCGAAAGATCCGAAATCAACTGAACTGCCTTTCCTGGCAAGTCCCCTGTTGCGTCCCTTCTGTTGCTTCCTGTATTTTGTTCGTTTAGGTTGTAACATTTCGTGATTATTTTAAATCGATGATGTTCTTAATTATCTTCTTTTTCCACCTCTAGAACCGCCGCGGCCTCTTCCTCCGCCTCTTCCTCCTCTGCCAGGCTTGGCGTTGGCTTCACCTACATTTGGTGAAAGGTCTCTTTTACCAAGAACCTCACCTTTGCAGATCCACACTTTGACACCAATCTTTCCGTAAACAGTCTGAGCTTCGAACAAGGCGTAATCGATGTCTGCTCTGAATGTGTGCAATGGTGTTCTACCATCTTTGAATTCTTCAGAGCGTGCCATCTCAGCACCATTCAATCTACCGCTTACCCTGACTTTAATACCTTCAGCTCCAGCACGCATGGTGGACTGTATAGCCATTTTAATAGCTCTCCTGAAGTTTACACGAGCCTCAAGTTGCTTTCCAATAGATTCTGCCACGATGTTGGCATCCAGTTCAGGCTTTCTGATTTCAACGATATTGATCTGTACATCCTGTCCTGTCAGTTTTTTAAGCTCTTCACGGATTCTGTCCACTTCCTGGCCACCTTTACCGATGATAATACCGGGGCGGGATGTGTGTACAGTAACTGTGATACGCTTAAGGGTTCTTTCGATAATGATTCTGGCGATACCCCCTTTTTGTATCCTGGCAGTAAGGTAGTTTCTGATTTTTTCGTCTTCAACTACTTTTTTAGCAAAGTCCTTGCCTCCATACCAGTTGGATTCCCATCCTCGGATGATACCTAACCTGTTACCTATTGGATTCGTCTTCTGACCCATATCAATTATTCTTCAATGTTTTCATTATCAATAACTTCTTCCACTTCTGTTTCAATCTCTACTTTATTGTCAAGCACTACTGTAAGGTGGTTCATTCTTTTTCTGATTCTGTGTGCCCTACCGTGAGGAGCTGGTCGAAACCTTTTAAGCATTCCAGCCTCATCAGAGAAAATTTCCTTGACATACAGCTCATATTCGTCAGCGTTGTACATCATGTCCAGTTTGTTCTCCCAGTTGGCAACAGCAGAAAGCAATAGTTTTTCAACCATTTCCGAAGCTTCTCTTTTTGAAAACTTCAGAATTGCCAATGCTTCATCTACTGATTTCCCTCTCACACTGTCAATCACGAATCTCATTTTTCGTGCCGACAGGGGAATATTTTTCATTTTAGCTATTGCTTCCATCACAAATAGTTTAATCAGTTTTTATTTTCTGTTTCCAGAATGACCTTTGTAAGTTCGAGTTGGGGAAAATTCACCCAGTTTATGTCCAACCATGTTCTCTGTCACGTATACCGGTATAAATGTTTTACCATTATGTACCGCTATTGTCAGCCCTACCATGTCAGGAATCACCATTGAAGAACGCGACCATGTTTTGATCACAGATTTCTTGTTTGAAGCCTGAGCTTTTTCCACTTTATTCAAAAGCTTGTGGTATACGTATGGACCTTTTTTTATTGACCTAGCCATCCTTTAATTACTTTTTACTTTTAGATTTCCTTTTTGAAATAATCAGCTTGCTAGAAGCTTTCTTAGGGTTTCTTGTTTTTTGACCTTTGGCGAATACACCCGTTCTTGAACGAGGGTGACCACCAGAAGCTCTACCTTCACCACCACCCATGGGGTGATCAACCGGGTTCATCGCAACACCTCTAACGCGAGGTCTGTTACCTTTCCACCTGTTTCTACCGGCTTTTCCTAGAACCTGAAGACCGTGATCCGGGTTCGAAGTAGTTCCGATGGTAGCCCGGCATGTCAAAAGGATACGTCTCACTTCACCACTTGGCAATTTGATGATACCGTATTTGCCTTCACGACCTACCATTGTACCATAAGTACCGGCACTTCTGGCCAACTGAGCTCCTTTACCTGGGTTCATTTCAATCGCGTGGATAGAAGAACCGAGAGGAATGTCAGACAGGAACATTGCGTTACCTACATCAGGAGTAGCATCCTTACCAGACATGATTTTATCACCAAGCTGAATTTTATCAGGAGCAATGATGTATCTCTTATCACCATCAGCATAGTTGATAAGCGCGATATAAGCAGATCTGTTCGGATCATACTCGATGCTCTTCACTGTGCCAGGAACACCATCCTTATTACGCTTGAAATCAATTACCCTGTATTTTCTTTTGTGTCCACCCCCGATGTTGCGAACAGTCATTTTTCCTTTATGGTTACGACCACCTGTGTAGCTCTTACCTTTTGTAAGCGCCTTTTCAGGATTACTGTGTGTACTGGACAGCTTTTCGTTTGTTATCGAAACGTAATGTCGTCTACCCGGGGATACTGGTTTATGTTTTTTTACTGCCATTTTCCTAGATTATATATCTCCGAAGAAATCAATCTCCTCTCCTGGAGCTAGTTTAACAATAGCTTTCTTATATGCACTCACACTACCTCTGAGCATGCCTGACCTGGTATTTCTAACCTTGGATTTACTGGGCATAATCATTGTGTTGACTGAAGAAACCTGTACGCCGTACATTTCTTCAACAGCTTTTCCAATCTCAATTTTGTTCGCCTTTCTATTGACAACAAAGCTGTATTGATTGAAATCACCAGACAGATATTCTGACTTTTCCGAGATGATAGGCTTTATTAAAATGTTCTTTCCCATGGTCTTACTTTGATAGTGTTTCCTTTATCTTATCTACTGAAGCTTCAGAAATCAAAAGCGTGTTGGCCTTCATAATTTCCAATGTGTTGATATCTTTTGCCAATGTGATTCGTGATTCTTTTACATTCCTTTGAGACAGAACAAGATTCTTATCCATCTCAGGAACTACGAGAAGTGTCTTGCTGTTGGCAAGCTCAAGATTCTTAAGAACATTGACATATTCTTTTGTCTTGGGCTGATCGAAAGTAAAATCCTCCACAACCTTAATAGCGCCTGCAGCAGATTTTGCTGACAATGCAGAAATTCTGGCAAGTCTTTTAACTTTCTTATTCAGCTTTTGACCATAAGAACGGGGTCTAGGACCAAAAACACGTCCTCCACCTTTGAACAAAGGGTTTTTAATCGATCCTGCACGTGCGGTACCTGTACCTTTTTGTCTTTTGATCTTCTTGGTTGATCCTGCGATCTCACCTCTTTCCTTTGCCTTGTGCGTACCTTGTCTTCCGTTAGCCTGGATGGCTTTTACATCAAGATACACAGCATGTTCGTTAGGTTCAATGCCGAATATTTCATCAGGCAATTCTATTTTTCTGCCTGTGGCTTTTCCATTTGTACCGTAAACATCTACTTTCATGACGATTACTTTTCAATTATTACGATTGCACCTTTGTGACCGGGCACAGATCCTTTAACCAACAATAAATTCTTTTCAGGAAGAATCTTTACAACTTTAAGATTTCTGGTCTTTACTCTATTACCACCGGTCCTGCCTGCCATCCTTGTTCCTTTGTACACTTTTGAAGGCGTCGCACACGCACCAATAGCACCCGGAGCTCTCATTCTGTTATGCTGTCCGTGCGTTGCCTGTCCAACACCACCGAAGCCGTGTCTTTTAACAACACCCTGGAAACCTTTACCTTTTGAAACACCGATTGCACTGACGACATCGCCTTCCGCAAATACTTCATCAACATTTACCTTATCGCCAATCTGCTTTTCAAGCTTGCAGTTACGGAATTCAGCAATTCTCTGTACAGATTCAACACCTGCATTTTTAAGGTGTCCTTTAAGAGGTGCAGTCATTCTTTTGGCTTTCCTCTCCCCGTAAGCAAGCTGAAGAGCGTTGTAACCATCCGAATCCTCGGTTTTAACTTGAGAGACCACATTTGGACCCAGTTCAACAACAGTACAGGGGATGTTTTTTCCCTCTGCATTGAAGACACTGGTCATGCCTATTTTTCTTCCAATTAAACCATTCATCTTTATATATTTAGCAAAATATGCTCGCAGGTCATAGCTATGACCATAGCTTTAATTTCAAATAAAATAATATGTGAAAACGCCGGGGTTAAGTAAGCTTAACCTGAATATCTACACCGCTTGGTAATTCCAACTTTGAAAGTGCATCCACTGTCTTTTGCGTAGGTGTAAATATTTCTATAAGTCTCTTGTGGGTCCGAAGAGAAAACTGCTCGCGAGATTTTTTGTTGACATGTGGCGAACGCAACACCGTATGCACTTCTTTATCTGTCGGCAGAGGAATCGGACCTGAGATCACAGCACCGCTGTTTCGGACTGTTTTCACGATCTTCTCCGTTGACTTATCAACCAGGTTGTAGTCGTAAGAACGAAGCTTAATTCTGATTTTTTGATTCATAACCTCTTTGTATCAATTAAAATGGGCTGCAAAAGTATGTTCATTCCGGGAATTATACAAGATAAAACCCTGAATTATTTTAAACTTATACTTCTACAGTGCCTTTAGCTTTTTCAATTACCTCTTTTGCCACTCCTTGAGGAGCTGGCGCATAATGAGAGAATGTCATCGTGCTGCTGGCACGACCTGATGTAATAGTTCTCAACTGCGTCACATAACCGAACATCTCTGCCAATGGGACATCAGCGGAAATCACTACAGCACCTCCTGCTTTTGTATCCTGACCTTTAGGAAGACCACGTCTTCTGTTGAGGTCACCGATAACAGAACCAACATATTCTTCAGGAGTAATAACCTCAAGTGACATGATCGGCTCCATAAGAACAGGACCACAACTCTTGGCTGCCGCCTTGAAACCTTCCTTAGCACATAGTTCGAAAGCGATAGGCTTGGAATCCACTGCGTGGGTAGCACCATCGTAAAGTCTTACTTTCATACTTTCGATACCGTATCCCGCCAATACACCATTATCCATCATAGAGTTGAAACCCTTAATGATCGATGGGAAGAATTCTTTTGGAATTGAACCTCCGAATATATTGTTCTCGAACTGGAGTCTTGTTTTCCCAGCTTTGAAGTCGTCTGATTCAAGGAATTCTTCATCAGCAGGTCCGAGTTCGAATTGCATCTGTGCAAACAAACCGGAACCACCAGACTGCTTCTTCAATCTTTCTGTATGATCAACCGTGCTTGTAAGAGCTTCTTTGTAGTTAACCTGAGGAGCGCCCTGGTTACATTCTACCTTAAACTCTCTCTTAAGTCGATCAAGTATTATTTCAAGGTGAAGCTCACCCATACCGCTGATTACCGTCTGGTTGGTCTCTTCATTATATTTTACTCTGAAAGTCGGATCTTCTTCAGATAATTTGGCCAACGCCATTCCCAGCTTATCGATGTCTTTCTGAGTTTTAGGCTCAACAGCGATACCGATTACAGGATCCGGGAAGACCATACTCTCAAGAACGATTGGGTGGCCTTCGGCACAAAGCGTATCACCTGTTCTGATGTCCTTGAAACCAACACCTGCAGCAATATCTCCCGCTTCTACTCTTTCAATAGCATTCTGCTTGTTGGAGTGCATCTGGAAAAGCCTTGAAATCCTTTCTTTTCTATCGCTTCTAGAGTTGTAGATATAAGAACCGGCATCCAAAGCACCAGAATATACTCTGAAGAAGCACAAACGTCCTACATAAGGGTCTGTAGCAATCTTGAAGGCAAGAGCAGTAAAAGGATCTTCATTGGTTGGGTTCCTTTCCTCTTCATTTTCTGTCTTAGGGTTCGTTCCAACAATTCCTCCTACATCAACAGGAGAAGGCAAGAAAGCACATACTGCGTCCAATACAGCTTGCACTCCTTTATTTTTAAAAGCTGAACCGGCCATCATAGGAACGAATTTGTTATCTATGACAGCTCCACGAACAGCAGCAATCATTTCTTCTTCAGTAATGCTGTCAGGATCTTCGAAGAATTTTTCAAGAAGTGTGTCATCATACTCTGCAACAGATTCAAGAAGCTTCTCTCTCCATTCAGCAACCAGATCTTGTAAATCATCAGGAATGGGAACTTCTTCATAGGTCATTCCCATGTCTTCTTCATTCCAAACAATAGCTTTGTTTGTGATAAGATCAACCACACCTTTGAAGTTCTCCTCTGCTCCAATAGGCACCTGAAGAGGAATGGCATCTGATCCCAATTTTTCTTTAACGTCTCTTACGACAGAAAAGAAATCAGCTCCAGATCTGTCCATTTTATTTACAAAGCCGATCCTTGGCACCTTGTAGTTGTCTGCAAGTCTCCAGTTAGTCTCGGATTGTGGCTCAACCCCAGATACTGCACAGAAAAGGAAAACCAAACCATCAAGAACTCTAAGTGACCTGTTTACTTCAACTGTGAAGTCAACGTGACCCGGCGTATCAATGATGTTCATAGGATATTCATTACCCTTCCAGTTCCACTTGGTTTTTGTAGCAGCAGAGGTAATTGTAATACCTCTTTCTTGCTCTTGCTCCATCCAGTCCATGGTAGCAGCACCATCGTGGACCTCACCAATTTTATGACTCAAACCTGTATAGAAAAGCACACGTTCTGTCGTTGTTGTCTTACCGGCATCAATGTGGGCAGCAATTCCAATATTTCTTAAAAATGAAAGATCTTTATTAGCCATTTTTATTTAAAAGATTAAGTATTATCTAATTCTTGTTATATAATGCTTGATTATCTGAAGTGCGCAAAGGCTCTGTTGGATTCGGCCATCTTGTGGGTATCCTCCTTCTTCTTTACAGCAGCGCCTTCGCCTTTGGATGCTGCCATGATTTCAGCAGCCAATTTTTCACCATATCCTTTCCCGTTTCTGGCTCTTGAATACTTGATAAGCCATTTCATGCCTACAGAAATTCTTCGGGCAGGTCTGATCTCCTGAGGTATCTGAAAAGTGGCACCTCCAATCCTTTTAGATTTCACCTCAACATTAGGTGTGATGTTTTGCAATGCTTTTTTCCATGCATCATGAGGATCTTCACCTGTTTTTTCCTGTACGATGTCCATTGCTTCGTAGAACAAGGCATATGCAACAGATTTCTTTCCGCTCCACATCATGTTGTTCACGAATTGTGTTACCATCGGATCATTGAAACGCGGATCCGGTTGAAGTACTCTCTTTTTTGGTTTTCTTTTCCTCATCTTAAATCTTATTTAGGTCTTTTAGTACCATATTTTGATCGTGATTGCAATCTTTTTTCAACACCGGCTGTATCCAGTGCGCCCCTGACGATAGTGTATCGAACACCAGGAAGGTCTTTTACCCTACCTCCTCTGATAAGGACAATAGAGTGCTCCTGTAGGTTGTGACCTTCCCCCGGAATGTAGGCGATAACCTCAATGCCGTTAGTCAATCTGACTTTAGCAACTTTTCTCAATGCAGAGTTAGGTTTCTTAGGGGTTGTTGTGTATACCCTTGTACAAACACCACGCTTTTGCGGAGACGCTTCCAGAGCCCTGGATTTACTCTTTTCCACAATCTTTTTGCGGCCCTTTCGTACCAACTGATTAATAGTAGGCATATAGTATTTTATTTCAGCTTAAAAAAATGAGGTGCAAAGGTAAGACTATTTTCGAGATATGCAAAGGGGTAAAATCAAGAAAAATAAGGAATATTGCGACTGCTTTTTTAATTTATAATATGCTGATTATGAGTAACTTGTAATTTTTCAAGGAAATTAAACCGCAGGGCTTTTGTAATCACCTAAAATAAAGTAATGTAATTCAATCATTTACAGATTACAATTTATTTATATTTGAAATTTCAATAAATACAGCTCCATGAATGAAAATTCAATCCGGATTCGAAAAGGCACTAAAGCTGATCTCCCTGCTATCATGGAGCTTGTCAAAGGCCTGGCCACGTTTGAAAAAGAACCTGATGCCGTTACCGCTTCCCTCGAAGATTACCATAAGGCATTTGACTCGGGACTGATAGCATGCGACGTAGCTGAACTGGAAGGACATAATGGCATAATAGGTATGACCTTGTACTATGATAGCTTTTCCACGTGGAAAGGCCTTATGTTATACCTTGAGGATTTCTACGTATTACCCGAATATCGCAGTCTTGGGGTAGGAGGTATGCTGTGGGATGCCCTTTTAGATGAGGCACGAGCAAGAAATTGTGTACTTTTAAAATGGCAGGTCCTCAACTGGAACGAGGATGCTATCCGTTTCTATGAAAGGAAAAATGCCATTATAGGTCAGGAATGGTATAATGGCCGCTTATGGCTTCGCTAACTCAAGTATCTGCCTAGCGATGTTCTCTGGTTCCGGCTCAAAACTATACTCAGAAGCCTGATCATTATCCAACCAGTTTCTAAGGACTTCACTGAAGTCATCATTAATAGTTTCTACTATTCTAACGCCAAATTCTTTCAGGGCGGCAGCATTGCATAATTGCTCATATTGATCCCACATGGGAATAGACAGTATTTTCTTTCCAAGGTACAGCGCTTCGGAGGTACCCTGAAATCCTGATCCAATTACAACTGCTTTTGCATTTATAATCGCTTTGCTGTATAGTGATCTGTCGACCGGGAACACTTCTACATTAGATTTGGTGAAAGCTTTGCTGGTTTTTTTGGAAAATATCTGCCAGCGCACATCAGGCAAGCTTGAAAAATAGTTTATTAAAATATCATCAGCAAATGCTGGGAGATATACAAGGACTTTTTCACCCTGTTGCGGATCAGCAAGCATCAACTCTTTCCTGATAAGGGGAAGAAATATGCTTTTATCATATTTCTTGTAATGTGTAGATGCTGCATTTTGAAAAGGTGCAAACCATTTCATAGCCAGTTCAAAAGGCCTGTTACGATGTTTAGGTCTAGGAACCCCTTCGGACTTGAAGCTGGCCTGATGGCTCACTGCAATCAATTTCGTTTTCTTAATCTTTGCAGCCCAGGCGCTTACAGGTTCAAAATCATTAACGACTGCATCGTAGTCTTTGACGGGAAGATGATATACGTCATTTATAAATTTAAGCGGCCTGAATGCTCTTATACTCTTCCAATAATTGACGCCTCCCCTATTTCCGAAAATAAAATACAGACCATGAAATTTGTATTTTACAGGATAGGGAAAATCAAGTTCATTCGCTTTGCCACTTATGAGGAAGTCAATATCGGCTTCTTTCATAAGGTAAGGCGCCAGTTCTATGGCCCTGCTGATATGACCATTCCCGGTACCCTGTATGGCATAAAGCAGCTTCATTAATAGCTCCTATCAAGAAGATTCTCTGCAAAGGATCTGAGTACCTGCTTCTTCGGCTCTTCAACGTCCACTGCATCTAGATGAGACATGGCTAGCTGCTGGTATACCAACTTCAATTCCTGGGCATGTACATCGACATGAGCTGCCTTAAAAAGTGTTTTTACTTCATGGATATGTTCGGCGTCACTCAGGGTCTGTTCGCTATACAGATTCTTCAAACGAATTGCTTGTTCTTGTGAAAGCAAATCCAAAGACTTGAGGTATAGATAGGTTTTTTTGCGTTGCAGAATATCTCCGCCAACTTTCTTACCTATCATGGCATCCTTTCCGAAACTATCCAATAAATCATCCTGCACCTGAAATGCAATGCCTATATTCTTGCCAAATGCATACAAATGTTCAGCGTCCTTTGATGGAGCAGAAGCTATGACAGCACCCATTTGCAAGGCACAGGCTATGAGTACAGAGGTTTTGAGACTGATCATTTTAATATAATCGTCTATCGGGGGTCTTTCCATATTTTCAAAATCCATATCCATGCGTTGGCCTTCACATACCTCGATGGCAGTTTTTGAAAACAAGCGGTTGAGTTCGTAAAATTTCTCTGGATATTTTTCAAAACACTGGTAGCTCATAATCAACATTACATCACCCGACAGGATAGCTGTATTGTCATCATATTTCTTGTGCACAGATGCTTTACCTCGCCGGATATCTGCATTGTCCATAAGGTCGTCATGGACAAGAGAAAAGTTGTGGAATACTTCAACAGCCATTGCAGCATCTGCAGCTTTCATGACATTATTATGGTAAAGATTGTAAGAGGCGAGGCAAAGCAGTGGCCGTATGCGCTTTCCCCCAAGCGACATTATATACTCTACAGGCTTATATAAACCAGACGGTTCTGAAGGGTATGAGTAGCCACCCAGATAATCGTTGAATACGGCAGCAAGTTCCTTGAATGAAAGCATTTTAATAATATTGGGTTTTGATCGTAATAAAATTCACTGCTCGGTTCGTGATTCGAATTATCTATGGTCAAAGCTACATATTGTATTCTGCTTTATTTAATATTGACAATCTAATATTCGAGCGTGAGAAAATATTACATTTTATTGTCAATAATATTTATCTGCTTATCCTGCTCCCTGGAGGACAAGGCTGATATGATCATAACCAGCAATAATATTTATACCGCCACCAATGCCGACAGCATCCAGGCTATTGCCATAAAAGGTGATCGCATCATTGCTCTTGGAAGCACTGAAAAAATTATGGCTATGAAAGGGGCTGAAACGACCGTCATTGATGCGGGGGATAACTTCGTGATGCCAGGATTTATTGAGGGGCATGGCCACTTTCCGAACTTTGCAAAGACGATCCAGAACCTCAATTTCATGAAGGATACAAGTTGGGCACAGATCGTGGAAAAGGTCAAACTTAAAGTTGCCGAAAGCGACAGCGGTGCCTGGATTTACGGCCGCGGGTGGCATCAGGAAAAATGGTCTGAGACACCAGCTGCTCATTTTGGCGATTATCCTCGACATGATGATTTGAGCGCTGTAAGTCCAGATAACCCGGTAATTCTGGTTCATGCCAGCGGGCACTCTTTGTTTGCCAATGCAAAAGCCATGCAATTAGCTGGCATCAGTAAGGAAATGGCTGACCCCAAAGGCGGACATATTGTAAGGGACGATATAAATGAAGCCATAGGTGTCTTTGAGGAAAGGGCAATGAACTCTGTAGGTGTACTGTACCAGGAATATCTCAACGGACTGGATGAAAATGAACAGAAAAAACTATGGCTTGAAGCGTTTAGCCTGGCTGAACAGGAATGTCTAAAGTACGGAATTACGAGTTTCCAGGATGCCGGATTGCAATACAAGGAACTGGATTATTTTGAAGAGCTGGCCGCTCAAGAGGCATTGAATATCCGCTTTTGGGTCATGCTTCGTGAACCTATTGGCAATCTAAGTTCGGAACAAATTCAGAGATACCGCAAAATAGGTCTCGCCAATAATCATTATACCTGTCGAGCCATCAAGTCAGAGATTGATGGAGCCCTGGGTGCACATGGTGCCTGGCTTTTGGAACCTTACGAAGACAAACCCGGCTTCTACGGTCAAAATACCACAGAGCTATCCGATGTGGAACAGATCGCTGCTTTGTGCCACGAAAATGATATGCAACTGTGTGTACATGCCATTGGTGACAGGGCAAATAAGGAAACTCTGGATGTTATACAATCCTACAGCAATCGATCAGAAAAGGGCCTCAGATGGCGCGTCGAACATGCGCAGCATCTGAACCCTGCTGATATTCAAAGATTTAAAAATACCGGGGCCATAGCATCTATGCAGGGCGTACATTGCACTTCTGATGCACCCTTTGTTGAAAAAAGATTGGGATACATGCGCGCTCGCATCGGCGCCTATGCCTGGAAAGCCCTTCTGGATCAAGGTGTGACAATCGTCAATGGAACAGATGTGCCTGTTGAGAACATCAATCCATTTGAAAACTTTCATGCATCTGTGACCAGGACCAGACTTGATAATGGATTGAGGTTTTTCGTAGAACAAAGAATGAGTCGGGACCAGGCTTTGAAATCCTATACAATTGATGCTGCTTACGGCGCTTTCGAAGAAGACCTGAAAGGTTCACTTGAAAAAGGCAAACTGGCAGACATTATTGTCCTGGATCAAAACCTTCTGGAGTGCCCTGATGATGACATCACGAACACCAAGGTTCTGCATACCATAATTGGCGGTGACTTGAAATACAGTCTTAATTAATGGATCAGCTTATTGCTCTGACTATCCTGAGGATGGTATCCGTATCACCCATAGTGTAATAGTGCAAGACTGGTGCGCCTCGTTCTTTCAATTCTTTGGATTGCTTGATACACCATTCTATACCTAGCTCCCGAATCGCTTCTTTGGTATCCGCCTTTTCCATTTCTGAAACAAATTCTTCTGGAAGGTTGACAAAAAACTTACGCGGTATGCTATTGAGCTGATACTTCTTTGTTATGGGTTTGAGACCAGGAATGATCGGCACTTCAATGCCAATAGCCCTGCATTTATCTACAAACTGAAAATATTTTTCGTTGTCGTAAAACATCTGCGTGACAATATAATCGGCACCGGCATCTATTTTTTCTTTGAGGTATTTGAGGTCAGTATCAAAGTTTGGAGCTTCAAAATGCTTTTCAGGATAGCCAGCGACACCAATACAGAATTCTGTTGGTTCGGCATTTACGAGATTGGCATCAAGATATTTTCCTCGGTTCATATTGGCCATCTGCCTGACCAGGTCAACAGCATATTTATGCCCTCCTTTTTCAGGAATGAACTTGTCTTCAAAATTTCGAGCATCACCTCTCAGGGCCAAGACATTATTTATGCCCAAAAAGGCCAGATCGATAAGGGCATCTTCCGTTTCCTGAATATTAAAGCCTCCACAAATAAGATGGGGGACAGCATCTACTTTATACTTGTGCATTATAGACGCACAAATACCTACCGTGCCGGGGCGCTTTTTTATGGATATTTTTTCGTAGTAGCCGCTCTCCCTTTGATTGAAAACAATCTCTTCGCGGTGGTAGGTAACATCAATGAAAGGGGGCTTGAATTCCATTAAGGGGTCAAGCATATTGAAAATATCCTTCATGCCTCCCCCTTTGAGTGGAGGAAGAACTTCAAAAGATATGAGGGTCTGCCCCTTCGCTTGTGCTATATGTTCGTTTACCTTCATTACCCTTATTATTACAAATATTGCACCGCAAAATAAAGGGATATTGAATTGACTTTCTGAATGCTTTAGTGGTTTTTGAAAATTCAATCCAAAGTCCTGGGAAAGCACGGGCTGATGGGAGTAAATTGAGCCGTGCAAGAGTTTAATCCACGAGATCGATCCAACATGTTGCTCAGTCCAAGCTCAAAACACATTAAAAAAATAGTATTCGGATCGAACGCATGCTTGCTAAAAACTCACAATATTCAGGGATGTATTAAAGTCTTGTGTTGACCTGATCATCTCAGATCACTTGTAAAATTTGCAGAAAGATGGCTCAGACGCTGGATAAAGCTGAGTTCGGGAGTTCGGGAGTTCGGGAGTTCGCTCCGCTTTGGCGGATAAACTTCTCGTCCCACTATCCCGAATTAAAAAAAGGAGCCGATTTAATTGACTCCTCTCTTCTCTTTGTACCAAAGGTGGGACTCGAACCCACACGCTGTTGCCAGCACTGGATTTTGAGTCCAGCGTGTCTACCAATTCCACCACTTTGGCAAGCGGATACAAAAGTATTTAATTTTTACAATATTGAAAACAGACATCCTATTAGTTTGATGAATTCTTCAAGAGCCGTAATGCCCTGCTATTTATCCAATTTCTACACCCCTTTATAGAAAAAGGGAGGCTTATTTAAAGAATATAGTCTAAGCTTGTTTTTTGGAACGAAATTCGACGTACAGACCACAGGAAAATAGATAAGAAATGGATTTAATGCGCCTTTTACTTTTTGTCATGCTGTTATTACCTGGCATTTCCAATACCCAGGATGCCTGGACCCTTGAAAAATGTGTTGTCCATGCTATACAGGCCAACATCTCCGCAGCACAAGCGGACCTCGCCGTTGACAGGGCTAAAATCAATTTGAGCCAAGCGAGGCAAACGAGAATGCCTAATTTAAGCGGTAACAGTAACCTCAATTGGAACTTCGGTCGAACCGTTGACCCTACAACCAATGAATTCATAACGGAAACTTTCTTTAGCAATGGATTCAGTCTGAGTACGGGCATGTCAATATACAACGGCAAACAGATTTCAAATTCAATAAGACAATCGGCTGTTGACTTGGAAGCAGCCCGCAACGATGCCCAACAAACCAGACAGACTATCGCACTGCAAGTGGCATCCAATTTTCTGAATGTCCTATTTGCTAAGGAAAACATCAGCATTTCTGAAAGACAGCTTGAGTTGAATCGTCAGCAGCTGGATCAAACACAAAGTCTGATTGATGCTGGCGCAAGAGCGGCTTCGGAAATATTGAATTTAGAGGCCCAGGTGGCTACAAGCGAACAGGCACTTATCGTATCAATGAATAATTTTGATATTGCCATGCTGCAATTAAAACAGATATTGCGACTGGATCCAGGCTACCCTTTGAGTATTGTCGCTCCTGAAAATGTCAATTTTTCAACAGACCCTGAACTCGTCGCCTTTGAAGAAGCTTTTGCTCAAGCTATTCAAAACAGACCAGACCTGGAAAGCAGCAGCCTGCAGGTTCAAAGCGCAGAATTAGGCATCCAAATCGCCAAAGGGGCCTTGGCACCAAACATATCCATTGGTGGTAACCTAAGAACCAATTATTCCAACCAGGGATTTGAACTTGATTTTATTGAAACTACCGAGACATTAAATTTCCTGGTTAGTTCTACGGATCCAAGATTTCCCATTGAGAACTTACCATTGACATTTACAAGCGAAAGTGTCAGTCCTATACGCAGAGATCTTGAATATTTCGATCAGTTTGACAATAACCTGTCATATGGATTTGGAGCCAATATCAGCATTCCAATTTACAACCGTGGTGCTTCCCGTGCCGATATTCAGAGAGCTAAAATCAATGCCTCCAATGCACGACTAAATTACGATCAGGTCTTTGAAAATCTCAAGATTACTGTTCAGCAGAGTCTGGCAGATGCAAGAGCGGCAAAGAAAAAACTTGAAGCTTCAGAAAAGACATTAGAGGCCCAGAAATTAGCCTTCCAGAATACAACAAAACGATTGGAGCTTGGAGCCGCCAACACTTTTGAATGGCAGCAACAAAGAACCCAGGCTGAAAACGCTGAGCTCCAAAGACTGATCGATAAATACGATTACCTTTTTAAAATCAAAATTTTAGAATTTTACCTCGGAAAACCTTTGAAATTATAATACGCTATGGCAAAAAGTAAAAAACGACTCTGGATAACATTAAGCCTCGTATTGCTTGTAGTCCTTCTTCTGGTTGCAGCATTTCTTAAAAGCAAAAGCCAACCTAAAGGAGAAGAAGTCACAATGGAATCGGCAGAAGAAAGAACGCTTTACGAAACAGTCGCTGCATCAGGCAGGATATTCCCTGAAACAGAAGTTAAAATCAGTTCCGATGTCTCTGGAGAAATCGTCGAATTGAATGTGGCAGAGGGAGATTCAGTTCTGGCTGGCCAGGTTCTGGCCAAGATCGATCCAGACAGTTATGTTTCTGCTGTCGAAAGAGGCAAAGCATCTGTGAGCAGTGCCAAGGCGCAATTGGCTATTGCCCAAGCCAACAGGGAGTCGGCCACCGCACAAAAGGAACAAATAGCAGCACAGCTTAAGAATGCCAGAGCCATTCATGAGAGAAATATAGAGCTGTTGGACGAAGGTATAATTTCAAGGGCTGAGTTTGATCAGTCTTTATCAAATGTAGAAAACCTGGAAGCCAACCTGAGCGCAGCAGAAGCCAATATTCGATCTGCTGATCAAACAATCAAAAGCAATGAATTCAGCATCGAAAGTGCACAGGCTACTTTGGACGAATTACAAACAAGTTTGTCGAGGACAACGATAAAAGCTCCTGTAGATGGTATTATATCAAGTCTTAGTGTCGAACAAGGAGAGCGCGTTGTAGGAACAATACAGATGACCGGAACAGAGATGATGCGAATAGCTAACCTGAACTCTATGGAAGCACAGGTCGATGTATCTGAAACTGACATCATCAAAGTAGTCATTGGGGACAGTGTCGATATCGAAGTCGATGCCTACCTGGATAAAATCATGAAAGGGGTTGTAACAGAGATAGCCAACTCGGCCTCCAATCTTACTGGAGCAGCAAGTCTCAATACTGACCAGGTCACTAACTTTATTGTCAAAATCAGGGTTGACCCCAACTCATACAAAGAGCTCATCAGGCCCGGCATATCATACCCTTTCAGACCAGGGATGTCGGCGTCTGTAGATATCTATACCGAAAAAGCTGAAAATGCGGTGACCGTTCCCATACAATGCGTTACAGCAAGAGAACTGGAAGAGGACGAGAAAAAAGAACTCGACAAGGAATTCAAGGAAGTGGCTTTTATAGTTACTGAAGCCGATACTGTGCGTATGCTTGAAGTGAAGACAGGTATTCAGGATAATGAGTATATACAAATTACTGAAGGCATCTCTGCCGGTGATAAGATTGTAACTGGTCCTTATTCTGCCATTTCTGAAAAACTCGAGGAAGGTGATCGCGTCCATGAAAAGAAAAAGGATAATGACAAGGAAAAGAAAAGTGGTATTAAGGTGACTGTCAACTAATGCCCGGTCCGGCCCTTATAATCTTTATAAAAAATCCGGTTCCCGGAAAATGCAAAACACGCCTCGCCAAAACCATTGGTGATGAGGCAGCGGCAACTGTATACAGAAAGCTTCTTGCCTATACCAGAATGATTTGTCTGAAATTCGAAGGCGACAAATACCTGTACTATGATGGATTCATAAATGAAAATGATGACTGGCACCCTGATACGTTTACAAAAAGAATTCAGCTTCAGGCTAATCTAGGTCTGCGAATGGAGCATGCTTTGTCTGAAGTATTAATGAATCACGACAGTGCGGTAATCATTGGCAGCGATTGTCCGGAACTCAAAATCAGGCATATCCAATCTGCATTCGAAGCACTCAATGATGAAGATGTTGTGATTGGTCCAAGCTTCGATGGCGGATACTATCTTATCGGCATGAAGCGGGTTCATAAAATATTATTCAATGATATAGTCTGGAGCAGCAGCGCCGTGTTCGACGTCAGTCAAGAAAGGCTCAATGAAAACATGATCAGCCTTTCGATTCTTGAAAAACTTCATGATCTTGATAATGCCGATGACCTGGCATTGTTTCCAGAATGTCATCCCTGAGTTATTCTGCCAGCATACTCTTCAGCTTATCACTTAGAGCATCCCTGTGCAACATAATAGCCACAGTTTTCATAGCCGCATAAGGCTTGGACATATAGAGAAATCCCTTGAAAGGACTGATTTCTCCCCATGAGTTTTTAATGATATAATATTCTTGGCCATTTTGGTCCGTAGCCATACCTACAATATGCATCAGGTGATCATCTGTTGTGCTGTATGATTCAAAATGTTTTTGTCTTAATTCCTGGGTGACTACCAGTTCCGGACCAGGGGTTTCAAACAAATCCTCACGACCTGTATCAGCAGGGAGTACGGCTATACCCTTGCGCGCGTCAAAGGATTTTTCACTGACGTCTCCATCCCATGCTATGGAATAGCCATTTTGGACAGCTGAATCAATCAAAGCAATCAACTCATCAATAGGAATATTGAAAAAACGACCATTGGAATAGTTGTCAGGTATCTCTAGTATGAAGTCAGTGTAATAGTCATGATGACTGAATGAGCTTAGACTGACATAATCCTTAGAATCTATGCCCAGATAATCAGCAAATGATTCGGGACTGTAGGTTTTTCCATTGTATGAAAATGTCTCAGGTGCCTCACCGATATAGGCATCCAGGATACCATCAAAGGCTTTTGACCATTTTGGACTGACGCGTCTGGACTTAATGACACCATCCAAAAAGCCTTTTAGCACGCGCTCCATTTCACTATGATTGTGCGCATCTTCGCCCTCCATCAATCCGGAATAGGCTTGTTCTGTCGTGATGCCATTTCTTTTTACGGCAGCGATAAGATCATGAGACAGGCTGCCCTGGCTGAAATTGGCCTCACCTTGTCGGAGCACATAATTCCTTGCCTTGTTCCTGTATATATTTCGCACTACGTACATTTCGGATAGGTTGAGATCCTGGAACCCTCTGCGTATTAATTCTGTTTCTAAAAAGGAAGCCGTAGCAAAGCTCCAGCATGTTCCTGTAGCCGCCTGGTTTTTCACCGGGCTGCAGTCAATGTCATATGTATGGGTAAAAGTGTATTGCGCTGAAAGAACTGATGTGAATGCAATCAACAGGCAAACTTGTATGTATTTCATCTTTATATTTTTGTCGAATTTATAATAAAAAATCAATGCTCCCTATTATCATTGGTAAGCTTTACGATCAAATCAATATATGCAGATACTGAAGAACATATTCAAATTGGTATTGGGCCTGGTGGTTTTACTGGTCATTATTTTCCTGGCTGGCCCAAGAGCTGATTTTGAAGATGTAATAGCTGACCCCCTGGATGGGGAGTACCCTATCCAATCTCTTGAATCCAGGATACAATCACAAGAAGCATCAATCCCGGGTATTAAGCCCGATAATGAAAGTCGTTTTTTCTGGATCGACAGCCTGAAAAAGACGGAATATGCCCTGGTATATCTTCATGGTTTTTCTGCTTCCCGTATGGAGGGGCAGCCTATCTTAGATAATCTAGCCAAACGCTATGGCATGAACGCCTTTTATCCAAGGCTGCACAAGCATGGTCTTCAAGATGTTGACGCCTTGAGTCAACTCACGCCTAAAGCATGGATGGATTCTGCGAGGGAAGCAGTCGCCGTAGCTAAGTCAATAGGTAATAAACTGATCGTCATGGCTACTTCCACTGGTGCTGCACTTGCCACTTACCTGGCTGCATCAGATCCGGAAATAGAAGCATTGATTCTAACCGCACCCAATTTTGACATTTACGATAAGAATTCACGATTGTTGGTAGGTCCCTGGGGACTGGTACTTTTCAGGTACATGATGGGTGGTAACTACAGGGAATGGCCGGCCAGTGAGGAAGCCAGGAGATACTGGACAAGCAAAAACAGGATCGAGTCGCACATCGCCATTCGTGATCTGCTTAACCAGACCATGACAATAGAAACATTCCAGGCCATCGATCAGCCTGCCTATCTATCTTATTACTACCGCGATCAGGACAATATGGATAAAGTCATTTCGATAGAAGCTGTCAAAAAATTCGCATCCCATATGTCTACACCGGAAGAGAAATTATGGATTCGTGCATTTGATAATGCACGTGGACATGTTATCAGCTCATCCATTATGAATCCCAATTGGGAAGATGTCCAAAATTCAATTTTCGAATTCTGTGACTCGGCGCTTGAACTTGAAGCTGTGAAAGAAGTGGAATTCGTGGAATAAGCTAGACTCGCTAATAAACATCCTTAGGACTAATGAGAAAGTGGTTCCGCGTATCCTCCTTTTCACGTCTGTAATTCAATGATGATGCACTGCGCATCATCATTGAATTCAGCATATCGCGTGTCACCAGTGGTGAAGCCCTGAAGTAGGAGTGACCCGTAATGAGATCTGGAAAATTATTCTCGTCCTTAACCAGACTGACGTCAATGGCAGTTGTATTATCGGGCAGACTGCTGTAATCAGATGGCCCTGCCCTACCCAAGCGATCAAGTTTATTCAGATTCTTGGATACTTCAAGGGTCAGGTCACGTTCACTATAATAAATATAGCAATGCTCTGCAAGGCTGTGAAAGCGCTGCATTAAACTATCTTTCGAGTAAATGTCGTGATCGAGATCAGAGGCTGCGAATATGATATTTTCAAAAAGTTTTTCTTCATACTCCCGGTCCGGAAGATCGCGAAACACCTGCCTCGCCAACTCATTACCCAGGGAATGAATAAGAACATCCCAGTCTCTCCGTTCTTTGTAGATCCACATCCAACTCAATTGGAATCGTCTGATCAATTCTACCAATTCGGTTTGCAATACAGGAACCAGCTTGGGTATGCGCTCTTTATTTTCCCTGTAGTGAAAATCATTGCCCGGCCATTTGAGACTTACAATCCTTGCAATATCACTGTCCTCCGATTTAATAAACTGATCGTTCATCAGATTGTAGGCCCTCTGAAAATTTGCTCTCTGACTGCCCCACATTCCATGTATATAGAAGAGCAGTTCTTTTCTTCCACTTTGCAGATTTTCCAAATCTTTGAATAACCACATCAAAAAGCTGTCCTTGGAACTGCTCTTAGTCAATGTTCCTTTCCGGGGATTCGCATCATAACTTAATCGTTCATACTGCAAGCTGTATCCGCTATCCTGCTCAATCATCAGGATATTATACTGCACATCTTTTTGTCCAAAAACAGGCAGGCTTATCAACAGTATGAAGAATATGCGAATCATGTTACAATTAACAGGATCCATAGCAAATATGTTGCATACTTATGAGGGATAGGCAGATTGCATATCAAGCCACCATCCACATAGAGGCGTCCATTAAAGCACCTATAATAATACCGTTAATGCAGTCTACCGTGATATTAATTTCTTCAAGATGCTTATGAACACTTATATGTGCCAGGCCATGAGCTACTCCACCTGAAAGTATAAGAGCTAGCTTCGGCCTGTATGTTTGCCGCGCTAAAAAAAATCCGGGTTCAGGATCAAACATAACATCAGCAACAGGCTTACAGCCGAAATCTGTCAAGCCCGAAAGATGAAAGTGTTCAGTTACCTGATGATTCAATTTTATCCTAAAATACATATTCTAAAAGCACGCGGGATAACGATACCGATTAGCATCAAATTCTACAAGTCCGTTATGCTGCCCTGTTAAATAAGCTGTAAGGAATATGGGCGTTATCAAGAAAGTACCTGAACTCGTTGAGTCCATACAAATCAAGAAAGTTCTCTTTGACAAGCTGTTCTATTTCTTCCAGGCAATCCAGGCTTGCATCTGGATACATTCTAAGGAGAAGAGATCTTAAACTGTGAAGTTCGTGAGCATAGATACATAAACCGGATTGCATTTGACGGATACCAAAAAGATTATCCAAAGCATCCAGAGTAGAATAAGCGTGAACCAGTAAATTACCTTCTCTGTTGATTTCTACCTGCCATTTATTTTCCATAATTGTTATTTTATATGGCAAGAATATTAACGATCGTGCATTATATTTGCACGAAAAAATATGGCCACTAACAAACATGCCGTTATCCGCTACCGGGTCATTGACAAGTGCCTCAGACAGGTAGACAGAAGCTGGAACTGGAAATCTCTCGCCGAAGCCTGCGCTGTAGAATTGGAAAAAGTTACAGGCAAGGCACATAGTCTCAGCGAACGCACCATCAAAGGTGACCTGCAGGCCATGAGGCATGATGAAGCCCTGGGTTATTTTGCGCCTATTGAATACGACCGTAAGGAAAAATCCTACTACTATTCTAGACGTGGGTACTCCATCACGGAAGCCCCTCTCAACAGATCCGATAGCCAGGAATTAAAAGGAGCCATAGACCTTTTGAGACAATTCACAGGATTCAGACATTTAGAGGGGATTGACAATATCATTCGCAAACTTGAATTGTTGGCCTACGAATCACGGACCGACGACAAGGCTATTGTCCACCTGGCGCAACCGGAAAGCATCCCCGGTCAGCAATGGCTGGATCTCCTGTATGAAGCCATCCGCGAAGAAAAGACCCTCATGATGAGCTACAAGGCCTTTGACCGGGCCGAATTCTCGGGAGTCATCAGTCCTTATCTTCTCAAAGAATATGATGACCGCTGGTATCTCTACGCAGAGTTTCATGACAAGAACCAGTTGCGTACCTATGGCCTGGAAAGGATTACAGGATTGAAAGACAGTCTTCAGAAGTACAGAACCGTTGAAGATTTTGATCCGGATCAATACTTCAGCGATATTATAGGCGTCACTTTCCTCCCAGGTAAGAAAGCGCAGAGAATACAGTTTGAAGTATATGGCAAGACAATTCAGTACATCAAAACCAAAGCATTGCACCATTCTCAAAAATTGATGGAAGAAGACAAGAAAAAAGCAGTGTTTGAAATCCTGCTCATTCCCAACTATGAACTGGAAAGCCTCTTTTTATCCTTCGGAGAATCGGTGCGCGTCGTTAAGCCGGCAAGCCTTGCCAATAAACTGACCAGGCGTCTGGAAGAGTCGGTTAAGAATTACAGATAATTTCGTGCTCTACTTCTACGATGAGAAGAGCTCGATGCAAGCCGCCATATAGAGCGTCTCATCGACGTACTTGGATAATGCCTCATTGATACTGATGGCTTCAATGGACCTGATCTCTTCGTAATTGTCAGCATAGACAATCTCAACATAGTAGTTGTGATATGAAAAAAGCTGTCTGAATTCAACGCCATCTTCACTGCTTTCCAGCAGGAATCCATACCTGAATACCTCGGTCGCCTTGAAGAAAAGACTCGACTCATTGAACACGGTAAATGGGAGGTAATTTTCGTATGAAAACATATGAGACAATAATTTAATATTTAAGATATATGTTTTCAGATTAATTACACATTAAATTTTAATATAATTTGATATTTTTTGATATTTTATTTGGTCAAAAGCCCAAAAACCCTCAATAATAATTACATATATATTATAAATAATTATAATATGTTGTATTCCTTTGAAAGCCGCATGAAATCATGCAGGATGAGCATGTTGTTTTCGCACCGGTAAGGCTCAGGGACCAGACTTTGGTGCTGCGCAAGAAGGGCTTCATTTCTACTCAATATCTTGTATAGGCCGCGGCACAATTTAAAGATGCGTTCCAGTTCAAATTCTTGTGGGACATCCTGGTTCTCCAACAGCTTCATGACCCGCACGAAACTAGGGTATTGGACTATGGTATATAAAGTAGGGTCATTGAAGCAAAGGTATACTGTAAGAACAGCTGGATTGTGTTTGTGCGACACAGGCTTGCTCCTGGAGTTTCCCAACTGTTCCATCATCTCATCGCAATGAAAGGAAAAGCGATTGACGCGAAGGCTCAGGTCCTTGTCCTCATTGAAGAGATCCCTGAACATGCTTCGCACGTACTCCGGGTTGTTTTCGATAAATAAAAGCATAACCGATTTGGCGGAATTGACGCTGCCACCCCACAGGCTGTTGGATATCCTGCTTTTAAAGCTTTCATCAAACATCGTATAAAAATCATCCGCCTCTATATCCCAATTCGCTCTGAAATTGTGCAGGTTCTCATACTTGTACATCTCAGGGTAGTCCTGCGCCTGTTCCAGATAAACCTGGAATTTTTGAGCTTGCTCTTCAATCAGTTTTACTTTCATAGCATCAATTCGACTGGGATTCAAGAAGGTATTCAAACAAATGCCCATCAGACACAAGGGCCCCCGCCTCCATGAGCCGGAACATTTCCAGTTCCCTTTCTGTCTTATAGCTTTTTTCCTGGAATCTGGAAATAGCCATAGCGGGATTTTCTTTCATCGCTTTTACCAGTGCGTCTTCACAAGCTTCGATAAGACTTTCTCCAAAAACTTCGACAAGAAATAACTGCGCTTTATCTTCAAGATACTTGAGTGCAAAAACAGTATTACCAGAATAATTGAAAAGGTATGTCGTTTTGCGCATTATCTTTTCGAATACGACATCACTGAAGAGTTCAACGATACGTTCTGCCTTATCCTTATCCTCTTCTTTCAATTTTTCCCAGCCAGACGCATCAATACCATTGACAATAAGGTAGTCGATGAATTCTTTTTCGAACTGCTGCAACTCGGATGGATTCAAAAATCTATACTTGGGCATGTTATATATTCTAATGGTATACAGCTTCGGTTTAAATCACCGGTTCTTGTACTCAATAAGCGGCAAAAGTACGACTTAGGGTTTAAAGAGTGTCAAGTACAAAGTACAAAGTACTAAGAGTTCTCGATTTCTTGAGGTCTGGAAGTTGCGAGGTCTGGAAGTCGCGAGGTCTCGATTGTTGGAGTTCTTGAAGTCTGGAAGTCTGGAAGTCACGAATTCTCGAGTTCAAGAGGTCTAGACTTCTTGAGGTCTGGAAGTCCGGAAGTCCCCAAATCACAAAAACTGATCTAAATTACCCACCTTTGATGACGCACATCATTACCGGGCTCAACCAAAGCTTCGAGAAAGCTCGGTCAAGGTGTGTTGCTCCTTAATCGATTCAATCGAAACAAGGGCTTTAAAATCTGGGGTAGGTACAGACCTATACGCATAGTATAGATGTATATACTATCTTCATAGAATAGATCTTTAATTCAGGTTGATACAGGTGCGCTAAATAAAAAAGCCCTGTAAATGAGTTACTTACAGAGCTTCTTGGTGACCCCGGCACGATTCGAACGTGCGACCTACTGATTAGAAGTCAGTTGCTCTATCCAGCTGAGCTACGGGGCCGATTTATTGATGCAGTAAGGCATAAATGCGTTAATGCAATCTAATTGTATCATGTAATGCAGCTAATCTTTTTAGCTACGCTTGTCCGCCGAAGCTACTGCGTAGGCGGAGGGCCAGTATATTAATGCTTTGGCTTTTAGTGTTGTAATGCTAAAATGAAAATATTCATTGAAGCATTGAGTCTCTTATGCATTAATAAAAGGTGTGCAAATATAAAGTATAAATCTCTAATGAAACAATGGCATTGGCAATCTGACTACAGATTTTTTTAAGCCCTCACATTACTCCCAATCCGGTCTATAATGAAAGATTGCTGATCGGGGTAAACTATTTGGATAGACTTTGATTCTTCCAGCCAGTACCTTAGCCTATCTTCAAAATCGTTCTGGATGCGTGATTGAACGTTTACTCCAAGCCAGTCTTGTGCTTCTTCATCCGGGCATAAATTATTCCCTCCCTTGAGAAGAAAGTTATCTTCGGAAAAGACTCTCCAAAGAAATAAATGGTGGTAGGAGCATGAATATATAAGCCGGACCATTTGGTCCGGCTTATATATTCATAAAAGATTGTCGTTTTTAGCTTACAGCATTATTGCCTCTCACCAACAAGGGTACAGGTCTGGGTATCATTAATGCCCAGAAGAGGTACTGAAACCGTCAATTCCAATGTCGCTGTGATTTCATCGCCTGTACTATCAAGAACAGCTGTACCTGAACCAACAACATTTCCAGTGACACCTGAAATAGGTACGCCCAGAAGTTCAGCTTCAATCAAAAGCTGATCCCCTTCAGCCGTTGCAGTCAGGTCCAATGTCAAGCCACCAACATTATTAAGTGTAACAATCACCTCGTTTTTCTTATCTGCGTCCAAGCCTTCTGCAACGCTGAAGAAAATACTATCGGAACTGATTATCGCCAACAGTCCTGGACAGGTAAAACCACCAAAATAGCTGCCAATGAACTTATCTCTTGCGTATACACAACTGCCATCGTCATTAGTCGCCTGAGGATCATAGTTTTCAGCATCCGGGTCTGTGCAGCCAGAATAAACACAACTGCCATCAGAAACCGTAGCTTCAGGGTTATAATTATCTGCTGCCGCATCCGTACAGCCTTCTACATCATCATCACCACAGGCATTAAAACAAATCGTGCATAAAGCCAGAAAGCATAATCCTGCAAGGAATCGAAAGTTTTGTGCTTTGATCATTTTCAGTTTTTTTTTTAAAGTCAATAGATTGAGCATTATCGCCCATATAAATTTAACTTTATTCAACAAATTGCTAAATAAAATGAGCTTATTTATGTTTTATGCGTTAATATAATGACATCATCACTCAAGTCTTAAACAATGCAGACAGACACGCTACAAGAAATCAGGCTCAATACTATTGGGGAAGCCATAGAAGATATTCGCGATGGAAAAATCATCATCGTAGTTGACGATGAGGACAGGGAAAATGAAGGAGACTTCATTTGCGCAGCCGAAAAAATAAATCCTGAGATCATAAACTTTATGGCGACCCACGGTCGTGGTTTAATATGTACCCCCATCACTGAAAAGAGAGCCTTGGAACTCAATCTCGAAAAAATGGTGAACAGCAATACGGCGCTGCATGAAACAGCCTTTACTGTATCAATTGATCTTATTGGCAAAGGCTGTTCAACAGGGATTTCGGCCTATGACAGGGCTACTGGCATCCAGGCCATCGTTGATGCAGAAACAAAAGCCACTGATTTTGCAAGACCAGGACATATATTTCCACTCATTGCTGCAGATGGAGGTGTGCTGAGAAGGACCGGTCATACGGAAGCCGCTGTAGACCTGGCCAGACTAGCAGGACTATACCCTGCTGGAACTCTTGTTGAAATCCTGAATCCAGATGGTACTATGGCACGTCTACCTCAGCTGATGGAGATGTCAAAGGAGTTTGGACTGAAGATCATATCCATTAAAGACCTGGTCTCTTACAGAATGCAAACAGAAAGACTTGTTGAAAGAAAACTTGAAGTTGATTTCGATACAAAGTTCGGACCTTTTAAAGTGATCGCCTACAAGGAAAGAGGTAATCCGCTTACTCACCTGGCGTTCGTAAAAGGAGAATGGGGTGATGATGAAGACATACTTACACGCGTTCACAGCTCGACGAATACCGGAGATATTCTCGGTGCTTTGTTGCTTGGCTATGGAGAGGAGCTTCATAAGACACTTGAAATTATTGAACGTGAAGGCAAGGGGGTATTAATATATCTCCGCCAGAATGAGGATCACAATACAATATTCGAGACTCTCGAAAAGATGAAAGAGCAAAAAGAAAAAGGAAAAAATATCGACCCACGCCCAGAAAGAAGCAAATCCACACACCAAAGAGACCTGGGAATTGGCGCACAAATTCTCAATGACTTGGGTATTCGAAAGTTAAGACTATTGACTAATAGACCAAGAAAACGTGTCGCCCTGACAGGTTATGAACTTGAAATAGTCGAGAACGTGCCCATCAAATAAACCACAGGATCTATGAATGCCAAGGACATAGTAAAAGCCATGTATGACAATGATGACTTCAGTCAGTGGCTGGGCATACGATTCCTGGATGTACGTGCAGGATACTGCAGTATTGAAATGACGGTCAGAAAAGAGATGAGCAACGGCTTCGACGTAGCGCATGGAGGAATCAGTTTTTCATTAGCGGATAGTGCCTTTGCCTTTGCTTCCAACAGCAGGGGAAAAAAAGCTGTATCCATAGAGACCAATATCTCTCATACGCGTCCCGTCTTTACCGGTGATACCCTGAAAGCGGAAGCATCAGAAATGAACCTGTCCAACACATTAGCAATTTATGAAGTACGGGTATCCAACCAGGAGGGAAAGACGGTAGCCCTCTTTAAAGGTACCGTGTATCGCAAGGAAGAGTGGTCCCTGTAGCAAGCCTCCTGCTATCATAAGCCGTAAACGAATATGTATATTTAATCTATGGAACCCCATAGAATAGACATAGAAGCCAGTTGGAAAGAAGAGCTTAAGGAAGAATTTCACAAGCCCTACTTTGATGGCATGGTCTCATTTCTCAAGCAGGCCAAGCAGGATGGCAAGATTATTTACCCTCCCGGTAAGTTAATTTTTAATGCCTTCAGTCTTACACCCTTTGACAAAGTAAAAGTAGTAATCCTGGGGCAGGACCCCTATCATAACCCCGGGGAGGCGATGGGACTCTGCTTTTCGGTTCCGCGGGGCGTGAGAGTACCTCCTTCCCTGGTCAATATTTACAAAGAAATTAAACGCGATCTTGGTTTGGACATTCCCCCGCATGGAGACCTGACAAGCTGGGCTCAGCAAGGTGTCTTTCTTCTCAATGCCATGCTCACGGTTGAACATAAAGCAGCAGGTGCGCATAAGAATATAGGCTGGCAGGAATTTACTAACGCCGTTATACATACCCTTTCCAAACAAAGGGAAGGTCTGGTATTCCTTCTTTGGGGTCGCTTTGCTCAGAGCAAAAAAGAGTGCATAGATGAGACCCGACATTATGTCCTCGAAGCGGCTCACCCCTCCCCCCTAGCGCGTAACGCTTTTTCAGGTTGCAGCCATTTTTCAAGAACCAACGATATCCTGGTAAAAAATGGAAAGGAAGCTATTAATTGGCAGCTGAAGGCGTGACAATTCATGGAGCAATCCTTAAATTTGATATATGAACCAAAAATTTAAGATCCTAATTCTGATCACTGCCGTCCTTGGAATCCTGGGTGTAGGCATGGGAGCCTTTGGCAGCCATTTCCTCAGGGACAGGCTTACTGACACAGATATGAATGCCTACAAGACGGCCGTCAACTACCACTTCATTCACACTATTGCATTGTTCTGTACAGCGCTTTTATACAGAATCTACCGGATAAAGGGGCTCTTCTTTATTGGGCTGTTTTTTCTGGGCGGCATATGCCTGTTCAGCGGAAGCCTGTATATGCTCTCACTCAAACATGTTCTCTTAATAGAGCCTTTTGAATTCATCGGAATTTTGACGCCTATTGGTGGTCTTGCATTGATGGGATGCTGGGCAGCCATTTTCTTTACAGTGATCAAAATAAAAACCTGAGCTAAAATTTATATTGTTAAATAACATATATATATATTAGCTAAATCAAAACTGTATAGCACATGAAAAAAATTCTACTCACATTTGCCATTATAGTATCTTTTACTACGATAGGAATGAGTCAATTCCATTTTGGAGCAGGTGCTCAATTGATTTTTGATGGCTCCGTTTTTGGTGTTCAGGGTAAAGCCCTTTATGAAGTGGATGAAAGCTGGAGGGGTGTTGGTACATTTACATTACACCTCGAAGAAGGCGTAAATTGGACAATTGACCTTGATGCTCAGTACAAACTTTTTGAAATCAGTGAAAACTTCAACTTTGCGCCACTTGCTGGTTTGAGTATTACTGATTTTGACTTCATCGGTTCGGAAATAGGAATCAACTTGGGTGCTTTCTTCGATTTTGTACCCAGCGATTCTTATCGAATTTATGTTGAGCCAAAATTAAATATTGCGGGATATGAGTCAGTCACTCTTTCCGGTGGTATTTTATTCTAGCTCGACGATAAACCAAAATGATTTATTCAATGCTGTTTTGAGAATTAATCTTTTCTAGTGCTATTCGAATTCGAAAAACAGTAGAATCCCGGCTCCCAAAGTCGGGATTTTTTTTGTGTGGACCCTACAGTGTAAAGTGTAGTTTTGAAGCTACAAGAGAATCAATTAATTATCGGAGAAAGGCTCTTCAATGATGTGATCGGAAAAACGGTTCCTGTTACGATACCAGATGTATCCCAATGTAGCCACAAGCAGATAAGGCAGGGATAGCATATAAAGGATGCCATTGTTTAGTCCTCTACCCTCTGTACCTCCATTTTCAAGATTGGATTCAGCGGACATTCTACACATAGGACACTGAGCTGATAACTCAGGCGATAAGGCCACGATCAGTACAGCGATAAGTACAATGACAAAAAGAATTTTATTTAGATTTCCCATTCTAGCTAATTATAGATTATAACATGGCTTGAGCAAAAGGTAAACAATTGGTCCTGTAATAACCACATAAAACCATAGTGGAAATACCCAACGTGCCAATCGCTTATGCTTATCTACTGTAAAGCTAAAGCCCCTGTTAAAAGTTAGCAATATAAACGGCAGAGAAATTCCGGCTAAACCGATGTGGCTTATCAATAAGATATAATATACATATCTTATTGTGCCTTCCTTACAAAAGCTTGTTTCTGGTGTTGTAAAGTGATATAGAACATAAGTCAACAAAAATACAGCAGACAATCCCATGGCAGCAAAGATCATATTCCGATGCATCGCTATGTTCTTCTTTTTTATGAAGTACAAAGCAAGTAACAAGCAGATGCCGGCCAGTGTGTTTACGCCTGCATTAAATCCCGGAAGCCACATCGTATCAAAACCTACATCAAATTTATCAGCGCGACGCATGTATCCTACCAGTCCCAACACAGCAACTGTAATGATATACGCTGCTATATCGAGCTTTTTCCGTAATCCTGTATTTTCTTTCATTTCCATGTCAGTGATGACTTTAATTCCCTTTAAGTATTATATCTTTTTCTTTCTTTCGTGGCAAAATAACTGCAATATCTTCAACCAATAATTTCATGACTTGTTTATCCTCTCCCAGGTAATATTGCCTGATATACCCCGAGGTGTCAACCAACATATAATTCCAGTCTTTTATCTGACTGGAAATGCTTGAAATATTACCGGGAGAATAGTACCTCACCACAGATTTAGAGGACCACCCACCTTTAGGGTCAGCTTCATTGCCGTCCAATGAAAGAAACTGAAAGGTATAAGCATCTTCGAACTGATCAATAATCAATTCATCATTAGTGCTCAATGCGCCTTGCTTTTTTATCACATTGGTTCTATGAGCCATGATTTCATATAATTTGTTTTTATCATCGACAGAAAAATCGAAAGCCTGAAGAAAGACTTCCTTTTTTTCAAGCTCAACAACTTTTCCTTTGCGCCAATCAAGCCCACTTTTAAGAAAATACCAGGACCCTAATGGAAGGCCTACCAATAGTAAAAGCACCAATATGGTTTTTAAATATTTCAAAGCTCAGCTCTATAGATCATGAACAAAAAAAGCCACATTTTGGTGGCTTTTCGTTTTAATGTGTTTCTTCTTTTTTCAGTTCCTTGATCATACCCGTTTGTTCGGACTGTTGATCAAGTTGGCGTGTTTGCACTTTTTCATTATTCTTCTGAAGAATGAGGTCGCGTCGATTTTGCCAGTCACTGCCTTCATAAAAGAAGGCTATAATTGCCCATATCAGGAGCAGGGTTGGCAAAAGTACGGAACGAACCAAACCAGGCACCTCATACTTCATGTGCATAAACTCATACACAATAAGATAGGCTTTTGTAAGTGATAGAACTATCATCACAAGAGCAATGACATATCCTGGCATCATCAGCTTGCCGCCAAACATATGGCCTTTACCCGTAAGGGCAAAAAGAACCTCAAAAATGGTGATCGCAGCAAGAATCAATATCGTGCTTAAAGCTATTTTCTTTGACTTTTCGTAGGAATGACCCATTTTTCAATTTTTATATTAGATAGAATACAAGGAAAACGAATACCCATACAAGGTCTACAAAGTGCCAATAAAGGCCAATCTTTTCAACCATTTCGTATCCATTTCGACGTTGCACATAAAGTCCCGTCGCTACGTTAACACAAATGATCAGGAGAAATACAACCCCTGAAAAAACGTGGAACCCGTGAAAACCTGTGATAAAGAAAAACAAGGCACCAAAGGCTTTAGGCCCAAAGCTTTGCTGTTTAACCATACCGGCGTTTTCGCCTTCTGTGACCCTATAGCTTAGCTGATGCCATTCCCCATCATGCTTATGAATGAGGTAAGGATCTCCTGGCACAAATGTGTCACCTTCCTCTATGTCGTGACCGTCACCTTCCAAATATACTCCTGCTTCAGTATGTGCACTGAACGGATTGGTAGTCACCGTGACGTGTTCGCCTTTTATCAATGTAGTCCACTCCCAGGCCTGAGAACCCAGGAATCCGAGACCACCAAAAATGGTCAGGATCATCCAGAACACAACGCCATTCTTGTTTTCTCTGTGACCTTCCTGTACCGCACGCACCATAGTATAGGAACTGAACAGGAGAATAAATGTCATCAGTGTAACAAAGTAGAGAGGCTTGTGATGCAGTCCACCAGGAAAAGTACTGAACACAAAATCAGGTACTGGCCAGGTCGGCATACTAGCTCTGAGAGCACCATAGGCAATGAGGAAACCAGCGAAGGTAAAAGCATCAGAAAGTAGGAAATACCACATCATCAACTTTCCATAACTCGCCTTAAAAGGGGCCTTACCACCTTCCCACAACTTTTCTTCAGTTTCCTGAGCGGGATGCGTAATCGTATCTGCCATTTGCAATTATTTAACTATCAATAAGAAGATCAATAAATAAATCCATAGCGCATCAACAAAATGCCAGTATTGAATAACCAATTGAAAACGGATTTTTCGTTTCTCGGTAACAACAAAAGGCAGTGTGAATGCATGTACTATGGCTACCAGGATGGCTGCTATACCACCCAAAATGTGGACTGCATGCAATCCAGTAATCAGGTATAGAAATGAACCACTTACGCTCGCCTTGAGGTCAACCCCCACATTAAACAAGGCATTCCAACCATAATATTGTAATGTTACAAAAGCTATCCCGAGGGTTAAAGCTGCTAAGAGCAAGCCTTTGTAAGTTTTTTCATTATTGTTTTTAAAGCCTGCGTAGGAATAGTGCAGGCATACACTGCTAAGGATCAAAGCTGCTGTAGAGTAATAAAACCAGTTAGGCATAGTATATTCCAACCAGTTGCCCGCAGCCGACTTTACGATGTAGGCACTCGTCAATGAGCCAAACATCATGATGATACTAGCAAAGGATACATAAAGCGCAAACTTATGCGGATGTATCCTGTTCCTGAATGTATTTGTTTTTATCGCTGCCACTTTCATATTATCCAATTAAGAAAAAGATTAAAACAATGGGTAAATAGAAAAAGGAGCTGAACATAAGTGCTCTGGCTGACTCCCTGTTGTGCCTAAGTTGCAGTTGTACACCTTTGTAGGTGTAGTATAGTGTTATCAACACGATAGCACTCATACTTAAGATGCTGATGCTTAGGCCAAAAGATTGAGCAATAATTATGGTCGGTATTATTAAGATGGCATACAGTGCTGAGTAAGCGCCAATATTCCTGTCGATGCTTCCATCACTGCTTTTAGGTAATACCTTGTAATTAGCTTTATCATAGTCTTCAAATGCTAAAAAAGATATAGCCCAGAAATGTGGAAACTGCCACAGGAATTGGACGAGGAACAAGGTCAAACCAAGTGCTGTAAAACTGCCATCAAAAGCAACGGTACCAATAAGAACAGGCAAAGCCCCAGGGATTGCTCCTACAGCTACAGACAGCGTGGAATATCTTTTCAATGGCGTATAGACAAAAGCATACAACATGAAAGACGACATACCCAGGAATGCTGCTAATGGATTTATTAATCCCAAGCAAATTGTACCAAATACAAGCATAAGACCACTGATGAGCACTGCCTCAGAACTTTTCATCCGCGCATTGGCAACGGGGCGTAGTTTTGTTCTTTCCATCACAGCGTCAAATTCTTTTTCCAGAACCTGATTGACAGCGTTTGCTGCTGCTGTGGTGGCCATTCCGCCGCTGAACAATAAGCCTAAGGTAAGCCAGGAAACAGATCCGCCTGCTGCCACCAGGTAAGCCAGACACGACGATACCACTACCATCAGTGACAACCTGAATTTGACCAGCATAGCAATATCCTCCAGTTTGCTGACCTGGATTCCTGCTTCAATTTTTCTGCTTATCGCTTTGCTCAATGCTAATTATATGAAATTTCTAAAATCAAATGTCTATTAATGGTCACCTGCTACCTCATCCTCACCCATCGGTTCGTATTGAGGAATAAACTCTTTCCCATCTTTACCATAATCATAAGCCCATCTGTGAACCACAGGAATTTTACCAGGCCAGTTTCCGTGACCCGCTTTGATTGGAGTCGTCCATTCCAGTGTGTTCGCACCATATGGATTTCTCTCTGTCATTTCCTTTCCTTTGAATATGCTGTAGAAGAAGTTGATAACAAACAACAGCTGTACGCCAAATACAACAATTGCAGCAACAGTAATAAACTCATTCATTGGTCCAAAGTGGTTGAATGATTCGAATGTATCAAAGCTGTAATACCTTCTTGGAACACCAGCCATGCCAATGTAATGCATTGGCCAGAATATCGCATAAGCTCCAATCATTGTTCCCCAGAAATGAATACGGCCAAGTGTTTCATTCATGAATCGACCAAACATCTTAGGGAACCAGTGGTATACCCCTGCGAACATACCAAAGAAAGCTGCGATACCCATAACAATATGGAAGTGAGCCACTACGAAGTAGGTATCGTGCATCTGGATGTCGATAGCAGAGTTTCCTAGGAAGATACCTGTCAAACCGCCAGAGATGAACATGGATACAAAACCGATAGCAAATAGCATGGCGGAATTGAATCGTATATTTCCACCATAGAGGGTAGTGATCCAGTTAAATACTTTGACAGCGGACGGAATCGCAATAATCAATGTAAAGATTACAAAGAAGTTGGATAGAAACGGATTCACACCAGACATGAACATGTGGTGTGCCCATACAATAAATGAAAGAAATCCGATCGCCAAAATTGAGAGTACCATCGCCTGGTAGCCGAAAATTGGCTTACGTGCATGTACTGATAATACCTCCGACACAATACCCATCGCTGGCAATATGATGATATATACCTCTGGGTGACCAAGGAACCAGAAAAGGTGCTGGAAGAGAATCGGACTACCTCCTACCCTGTCAAGTGCCTGACCCTGTATAAATATTTCATTCAAAAAGAAGCTTGTTCCAAGACCCCTGTCAAATATCAGCATGAAGAATCCTGATGCCAATACCGGGAATGAAAGAAGACCAAGAATAGCGGTTACGAAGAACGCCCAGATTGGAAGAGGCATGCGCCACATGCTCATTCCTTTTGTTCTAAGGTTCAAAACTGTTGTGATATAGTTGATACCACCTAACAGTACCGAAACCACGAATAGTGTCAAACTGATCAACCATAAGGTCATACCTGTACCAGAGCCGGTAGAGGCTTGCGGCAGAGCACTTAGAGGCGGATATCCAGTCCATCCACCTGAGAATGGCCCAGTGCTTAGAAATAGTGAATAAAACATAACCGCACCTGCAAGGAAGAAAAACCAATATGATAACATATTGAGGAATGGTGACGCCATATCCCGCGCTCCTACCTGCAATGGAATAAGCAGGTTACTGAATGTTCCACTCAGACCCGCTGTCAAAACAAAGAATACCAGTATAGTACCATGCATAGTCACAAGAGCATAATAAAACTCCGGTGAAAGGGTACCTACGCCTTCATTGACAACTATCCATTTACCCAAAATAGGCCTCAGCCATCCAAGATCCGCCTCAGGGAATCCTAACTGAAGTCTGAAAACAATTGACATGGCCGCACCGATAATTGCCCAGAAAATACCTGTGATCAGGAACTGCCTGGCAATGATCTTGTGATCCATGGAAAATATGTAGTGAGTGATGAAGTTAGACTGGTATTTATCACCATGGTGATGATCATGAAAATGGTCGTCATAACCATTCTCTTCAATCATTACTGCCAACTTATCATTTGGATCTACTGCTACGTTTCCCATAATTATTTCTTATTTAGATAATATTTTTAAATCTGTTCTCCTGTTATTTTGTCGGCCTTCCTCAGTTTCGTTTGAATCAACAGGGTTCCTATCACCGTATCCTACAGCAGTCAACCTGCTGGCGTCAACACCGCCACTGATCAGGTAATCTCTTACAGCATCAGCACGATTTTGTGACATCTCTAAATTAGAAGCGTAATCTCCGGTGTTATCTGTATGTCCTGAAATTTCAACTGTCACATTTGCATTTGCATTCAATAGCTCAGCCAAATGATCAAGTTCATATTTTGAATCATCTGCCAAGCTAGCTGAAGCTGCTTCGAAGAATACATTTTCAAGCTTTATAGCATCTGATTCATCTTTTGTAATAGCGCTGCTGAATTGTGACTCCAATGCTTGTTTACGCTCAACAACTTCTAAGCCGATGAGTTTACCGGCAAGCGGATCATTTTGAGAATTCCTTACATTACTCATGTAATAAGAGCTTTGTTGTGACAACCACTCCTCGTATTCTTCCTGCTCCACTATCCTTACCACTCTTCTCATACTGTAGTGTCCCTTACCGCATAGCTCAGCACAAGCAAGCTCATAGTTAAAGGTTTCCCATTTCTGAGGACCATCTGGCTCAGTTGGGTCCGCAGGAACTTGCCACTCAGGATAATTTCTCAGTTCTTGTCTGTAATCATCTGTCGTCTTAATCGGTGTAAAGATGAAATAAGTCGGCAAGCCTGGTACTGCATCCATCTTAACCCTGAAATGAGGCAAGTAGAAGTTATGTAGTACATCCTTAGCTGTTATTCTTACCCTTACCTTCTGATCTACAGGAAGTACTATTTCAGTTGGCAAGAAATCATCGTGGTTTTTAACATCAGTCCAATCCTGACCCAAAGGGTTGTTGCCCGGATTGATCAACTTATAATTTCGTGTACCCAGTTTACCGTCAGGTCCAGGGTATCTAAGGTCCCAGGCAAACTGATAACCCGTTGCTTCGATTTCAATATAATCCTCTTCAGGATCGACATCCGGCATAACAGTATTCCAAACATTCAAGCCTCTTACAACCAAGAAGATCAATACAACTGTAGGAACAGCTGTCCATACCATCTCAAGGGTTGAACTGTGCGCAAAGAACTTGGAAACACGTCCCTTTTCAGCTTTGTATTTGTACGAAAACCAAAACAAAGCTACGTGGGTTAAGACGAATACGATACCCGTAAAGATGAGTGTTATATTAAACATGGCATCAAGAGAACCTCCATGCTCGGAAGCAGCCTGGTGTGGACCATAGCCCAACATGTCATCTTTATACATCCATGCTGATACAAAGCAGAAAATGAGGAAGCCAACCATAAATAGCAGGAAGTAAAAACCTGTCCTGTTATTCAGCTGTTCCTGAACATGCTCTTCACCTCTTATTTTACCGGCAATCTCCGAAATTCTACCCAGCTGAACGATGATGACCGCCAGCAGGATTATTGTTAATATGGCAATTAAACCTGTCATTTATCTCTGATATTTTATGTATGATGATGTTTACTTTCTTCAATATAGACGTCATTCTTCGGTACCAATGGAGCCTTTGACAGCATGTGGAATACGAAGTAAATGAACAAACACAGGAAGCCAATGAAGGTTCCCAGTTCCAGGAATCCAGGAATAGTGAATCCCATTTCGAATGTGCTTGCATGAGCGGCACCATGTGCAGCAGCTTCAGAAGCACCATGTGCTGCACCATGAGCTGCATCCGCAGCATGTCCATGATCAGCTCCTGCATGATCAGCGTGACCAGCAGCTTCATGAGCTGTATGTAAAATACCCGGCTTGATCATAAGGAAGAAATCAACCCAGTGACCAAGTAGTACAAGACCTGCTACAAAGCCTAATGATCCCATTTTCCTTTTTGTATCGTTTCGCATGAGAATAAGGAACGGTGCCACAAAGTTGATCAACAGGTTACCGTAAAACAGAACCGGATAGTTATCAACTCTTTCGCGGAAATAAACTGTTTCCTCTCCTACGTTACCATACCATATAAGCATGTACTGAGAGAACCATAGATAGGTCCAGAAAATACTGAAGGCAAACAGGAATTTTCCAAGGTCATGGAAGTGCTCTACAGAAACTTCTTCCAAATAACCTTTGGATTTAATATATAGCAATATCAAAATTGTCAAACAAATCATGGAAACAAACCAGCTCGCTCCTGTATACCAAGCAAACAAGGTGCTGTACCAGTGAGCATCAACTGACATAACCCATAACCAGATCAAAGCTGCACTGCCAAATCCAGCCAGTGGAAGGAAGATAGCTGCCCATTTTCTCATGCCGTAGTGCTTTTCAAAACCTCCGCCGTTGTTATCTTCGGCGAGAGATAGCTGTCTAAGTTTGTTGAGGATAAAAATCCAGACCAAACCAAGAACCAATGTACCTCCAAGGTACCATGTAGTATTGAGGAAGCCTTTCTTACCATAAAGGATTTTATCAAAATTGGCGTGGTCAGGATCCAAAGCAGTTGGATCAGCCCAGTGATATAGGTGGTGCCAGTGTCCTGCAGCTCCAGCCCCTATCAATAACATCAGCGGAATACCAATGATAAGGTAAAGTGAAATTGATTCCCACAGTCTTTTGAAGACAACATACCATCCGGCCCATGCCGTGATGCTGGCTGTCATGAAGAAGCCTGCCATGAGTGCGATACCCGTAAAGAATACCGAGTTATGCAAAAAGTTCGACCAGAAACGCGTATGCAAGGCATCATCGTTAAACCAGGTCAGTATCAGGCAAAGCAATCCCAAAGCTATTCCTGAGGCTAGCCATGTTTTACTCTTCGATGTGAAATTGTAAGTCATTTGTATTCTTTTATACTGATTTTGCTTCCTTTGATTCTAAAATTTTCATTAATGCCCATGGTGGTCATGTCCAGCTTCGCCGTGGTTGTGATCGTCATCTGAACTATGATCCGCATCGCTATGATCTTTTTCCATTTCGGCATATTGTACAATTTCACCAGCAGGCCTGTCTACCTTGTTTAGAGTATTCTCATACTGGTTGTATGCCAGCTTTTTTTCTTTGGCTTGCAATGACCTGATGTAGTGAACAACCTGCCATCTTTCTTCGTAAGACAATTTGTCTTTGTATGCGCCCATCAGGTTTTTACCATACATAATACTGTGGTAAAACCTTCCATTTGAAGCAGCTATGAACTCATCGCTGATCAATATAGCTGGCGCAACGGGGTAAGCTCCATCATCACGGGCAAGGTATCCCAGTCCATCACCTTTTTCACCATGGCATATACCGCAAAAGACATTATACAGTTCTTTTCCACGTGCCAGTCCGGCATCCGTAATCTCATATGGATTATCTATGATCTCAGCCATAGCCCTCGCTCTCTCATCCTCGGTATCATCATAGTAATAAGGCTTTACCATTGGCGCGTTAGGTATCCTGATCATGCTTGACGCGGACCGAGGTACAGTACCATCCACAGGCTCTCTAGGCGTAGCATAGGCATAGTAATCTTCCTGGCTACCCCAGGTATTATTATAATAATAGTTGTAGTAGTTGGCCTCATATGCAATTGAGTGTGCCATGTCCGGCATATACTCACTACCCGTCGTATCACCACCAGCTTGCTGGCATGATTGCATAAACACAACTACTGCAATGGCCAATACAAGGCTATATTTTTTTAAATGCTTCATCTTCATGACTTATATCGTCTTTGAATGTATTTCAGCAGCTCCGCTACTCTTTAAAAATGATTCTACCTGATCTGCATCCACTTCGCTTCTGTCAAAAGCGATGCAGAACTTGTCATCTGTTATACGCAGATCGATGGTTGGATTCACAACACCAGGTCCTAAGCCGTTGACTATGTAAAAACTTACAGTCATACCAATAGCTGCGAATAATACGGTCAACTCGAATATGATAGGTATAAATGCAGGGAAAGACCAATACGGCTTACCACCAAAAATGATCGGCCAGTCCTTCGTAAAAATCCAAGTCATACCCAGGAAAGCTGTCAGTGTACCCAACATACCATAGACAAAACCTGCTATGTGTAATCTGGACTCTGACAAGCCTAGAAGTGGATCCAGGCCGTGTACCGGAAATGGCGTATATACGTCCATAATTTCCAGATGATCTGTTCTCGCCTGCTTAACGGCGCGGAGCAAATCCTCCTCATCGTTATACAGTCCGAATATGATATCTTTATTATTAGCCATTTATTTAATGCTTATGGTTTTTAATTTTATTTATTTACCGCCGTTTAGTCTATCCTGCAATTCTTTGAGCTCATCCCATTTTCCATCGCGTGCCAAAGCCGATTGCTGAGGCCATGTTGCGGGATCGTGCATTCTGAATCTGGTTCCTGCTTCTTCAAGGATTGACTTCAAGCGATCAACATCTGAATCTGCCAATGCAGCGAATGAAGCTATACCATTGTCCATAAGAATCTCACTGATTTTTGGACCAATGCCTTCCACCCTGGTCAGATCATCTACAACTGTACTAGATTGTATTTTCACAGCAGCTTCTGAAACCAAGACATCTGCAGCAGCAGAACCATGATCTATTATTTCATGACTATGCGCATCATGACCGTGGTGTGCATTCGCGTTTGGACCTGTATACTGATCACCCGCAGACTTGAGAATACTCTTTACCTCCGCAATCGCTACCACAGGTGCAACTCTTGTAAACAAGAGATATAGTGTAAAGAATATACCTAGTGTGCCAAGGAAGATGCCTATCTCAACCCAAGTCGGAGAGTAGTAAGACCATGATGAAGGCAGATAATCTCTCGCCAGTGTAGTCGCAATTATAACGAATCGCTCGAACCACATACCGATGTTAATCACAATTGATACGAAGAAAGTAACCGCTACATTTCTTCTCATTTTTCTTGACCAGAAGATTTGTGGTGAAATAACATTACAGAACATCATTCCAAAGTAAGACCACCAGTATGGACCAACCGCCCTATTGAAAAAAGCGAATTGTTCGTATACGTAACCTGAGTACCAGGCTACAAAGAGCTCAGTCAAATATGCCACGCCTACGATGGTACCTGTAACCAGGATGACCTTATTCATAGACTCAATATGGCCAATTGTGATGTACTGTTCCAGCTTGAGCACTTTACGTGTTACAATCATAAGCGTAAGTACCATGGCAAAACCTGAGAAGATGGCTCCTGCCACAAAGTATGGTGGAAATATAGTTGTGTGCCATCCAGGTATAACTGAGGTGGCGAAGTCAAAGCTTACTATCGTGTGCACAGAAAGTACAAGAGGAGTAGCGATACCGGCAAGAATGAGGGATAGTGACTCCCATCTTTGCCAGTGCTTTGCTGATCCTGTCCATCCAAATGAAAGCACATTATAAATCTTTCTTCTCATTCCTTTAGCCCTGTCTCTTACAGTAGCAAAGTCAGGAACTAGACCTGTATACCAGAATAATAGGGATACTGTAAAATATGTAGAGATCGCAAAAAGGTCCCAGAGTAGTGGCGAGTTGAAGTTAGGCCAAAGTGGTCCCCTTGTATTAGGGTAAGGGAAGAAATAAAATACCACCCAAGCACGTCCAACGTGTATTCCCGGGAATAACGCGGCACATATTACAGCGAATATAGTCATTGCCTCAGCGGCCCTGTTTACACCCGTCCTCCACTTCTGTCTAAATAGCAAAAGGATTGCGGAAATCAAGGTGCCAGCGTGGCCAATACCAATCCACCAAACGAAATTGGTGATATCCCAACCCCAACCAATCGTTCTGTTAAGGTTCCATGTACCGATCCCATGCCAGATTGTCCAGGCTATACAGAAAACACCAAAGAGCAATAGGGATATAGATATTATAAAACCTACAGTCCATGCCGTACCTGGTGCCTTCTCCGTAGGAGATACCAAGTCTTCTGTGATATCGTGGTAGGTTTTATTTCCCTGAACTAATGGTTCTCTTATCGGGCTTACGTGATGACTCATTAATTTCTGATTTCAGTTTTAAATAATTAAGCCTCTAGGGAATCTTCCCTGTTGACAACTTTCATGGTATAATTCACAGACGATCTGACGTTCACCTCTTCAAGAGAAATGAAATTCAGAGGATTATTAAACTTTTTAGACAACTCGCCTTTCTTGTTGTTTCTGTCACCAAATGTGATAGCTCCCGTTGGACAAGCTGTTTGACAGGCTGTCCTTACATCGGAATCCATCAACTTTCTTCCTTCACTCTTGGCAGCAAGTTTACCTTCCTGTATTCTCTGTACACAGAAGCTACACTTCTCGATAACCCCTCTTACACGTACAGTTACATCAGGATTGAGGACCATACGCGTCAGGTTATCAGCTCCGAAAGGCAAATCCTCGCCATTAAGTGTTGGCTGGTTACCAGGAAAAATATCTGCTGTAGTGTAATCCAACCAGTTAAACCTTCTCACCTTGTAAGGGCAGTTGTTGGCGCAATAACGCGTACCGACGCATCTGTTATAGGCCATTTGGTTAAGGCCTTCAGAACTGTGGTTGGTAGCGTTAACCGGACATACGTTCTCGCAAGGCGCATTATCACAGTGCTGACACATCATTGGCTGATAAACAACGTTTGGATTCTCTGCGCTACCAAAATAATACCTGTCGATTCTCAACCATGTCATTTCATGGTGCCTGCTCACTTCTTTTTTACCGACGACGGGTACATTGTTTTCTGCAATACAAGCTACAGTACAGGCATTACACCCTATACATGCGTTCAGGTCAACGTGCATTCCCCAGTGGTGACCCTGCTCATACTTTTCTTCTGAATACTTTTCGAAAGGATAAAGCGTGTTCTCATTCAAGTGCTCGTACTCCGCTCTTCTCTCCGCTTTATGCTCAAGGCTCTTATCAAGTTCCTTAAGGGTTGTTGTGAACATTACTGACCTCTCAGTCAATGAGCCCTGGTAACCTGTAGCACCATAGGCTTTGCCAAGATCAGCTTCATCGGCATTGATGATCTGCCCGTCTTTTTCAGCTGTAACACCGAATGTATGGTGGTATTGTACAGATGAATAATATTCTTCTGTTCCCTTCTTGTTAGACAGGCTTACCTCCGTATTATAGTATTGCGTCAAGCCTTCCATTTTTGTCAGACAAGGATTGACATTGACGCCAACTCCTGAACCGCATTTACCAGCTTCTTCACGCCCATACCCCAGTGCCAGGGCCAGCGTTCCAGGTGCCATGCCGAATTGTTTGATAACAGGAAGCCTGAAGCTCTGATCACCTATAGTCAACTCGGCAATGTCGCCATCTTCAAGACCATTAAGGCCTTTAAATCTCTTTTTGCCGTCAAACTCCACTGGAATAGCCAAGTAGTTACCCCAGCTTGTACGCGCAACCGGATCCGGCATTTCCTGAAGCCACGGGTTGCTGGAATATTGTCCATTACCCATATTAACGGTTTCAAAAAATACGATCTCAAGCTCAGAGTTTGAAGCCTGGGATACTTTTGAACTCGCAAGTCTTAAATCACCGATAAAGTCTGGTGTTGCACCGCTTACATAAGCCTGGTAAAGACCATCGTGCAGTGCAGAATCCCAGTAAGACTGGAAGCTTAGATATTCAGACTGAGAAGAAAACATATTTTCCTCCCAATTCGATTTCAAATATGTCAAATATGGTTGATCATCAGAGCCTAATTTATCAGAACCAGCCCAAGTTAAAAGGCTCTGCTCACACTGACGTGTAGAGAACAGAGGACTGATCACAGGCTGTACAAGGCTATAGTGTCCTTTCTTAGCTTCTACATCACCCCAGCTTTCAAGGAAGTGGTGTGTAGGTGCCACATAGTCACACAAAACAGAGGTTTCATTCGGCTGGTAGTGCATTGAAATCTTAGTTCCAACTTTTGAAAGAGCCTCTGCAAATTGAGCAGCACTTACTGAATCGTAGGCCGGATTGGCATCGATAAACAATACCGCATCGACCCTGCCTCCGTTCATCTCGTTGATAAGAGCATCGAGGTCTTTCTCATTACCCTGTCTTTGCATGGAAGCATCAGCGGTAGTAATTGTTGTTCCGTAAGCACCGAGGGTATAGTTCATATGGTTGATCAAAACCTGCTCATAAGGATTGTTGGACCCACTCACGATAAGCGCATGCGATCCGGCACTTACAAGTTCGTCAGCCAACTTATCCAGTGCAGCCTTGGCTTTGTCATTGATGGATGCTCCACCAACTTCACCATTGATTTTACCATATAGATAGGATATAGCCTGACCCATTTCTGAAGGCTTAACCAATATCCTTTCATCGGCATTGGATCCTGTCATAGACATGTGGCTTTCAACCTGTATATGTCGAGACATGGAAGGCTTGTCAGCGTCAATTACCCTGTTCTTGGAATAATCCCTGGCAAATTCAACCGGAGATATCCATGTACCAAGGAAATCAGCGTTGAAACTGACGATAACATCTGCTTTATCAAAATGATATGATGGGACCATAGCCTGACCAAAGCTCATCTTGTTTCCTTCAAGAATAGCCGCAGAGGAAACAGGATCGTAGGTTACATGTTCAGTATTGGCGTATGCAGATTTAAAATCATCTATAGCTTTCTTTGCTGTTGGACTAAGAATGGTATTGCTAAGCAGTTTGATATTTGAAGCTTCTGAAAGAGCTTCTTTAACTTCACTATCCAGTTGCGACCATGCGATATCCTGCCAGTTACCGCCATCCTTTTTCAAAGGATTCCTGTATCTGTTGGTATCATAAAGGCTCAAAACTGAAGCTTGCACCCTTGCAGAAGTACCTCCTTTGGTAAGCGATGACAGGTCGTTACCTTCTATTTTGATTGGTCTTCCTTCTCGAGTTTTAACAAGAATCGGGCAATAATCGCCCCCCGACACGTATGAAGATGCATAGTAAGTAGCTACACCGGGAACAATCTCGTCTGGCTTGACAACATAAGGAATAGCACGTTTTACAGGAATATCGCATCCTGCAGCAACTGTTGCTGCGCCCAATCCGAATCCAAGGAATTTAAGAAAATCCCTTCTGTTGGCATTGCTGTCCAAAGCTGCTTCACTGTTCTCCAGCGCATTTGCAGTACCAAACTCCTCCTGGGATGATTGAAGGAAGTCTGGATCCTGAACTAGATCTTTTTCTCCTATCCAAATAGATTTTTTATCCATTATTGTTTTGCTTCAGTTTGAAATTAATAGTGACATTTTTGACACTCGAGTCCACCTATGTCTTCAACAGTGACTTTATCTTTGGTGCCTGATGCCAATTCATCGTGATATTTTTTATAACTCGCGTAGTATTCGTTGTCTTCGAACTGTACTTCAGTCTGCCTGTGACAGTTGATACACCATCCCATAGATAGAGGCGCGTGTTGCTGAAGCACTGCCATTTCCTCCACTGGACCGTGACAACTCTGACATTCGAGACCACCCACAGCTACGTGTTGCGCGTGATTAAAGTAGGCGTGATCCGGTAGATTGTGTATTCTAACCCATTCTATAGGACCCTGAATTTGTTTTTTCTGATCATTAGTCAATGATTCTACAATACCAGTCCATTGCTCATCCACTACTCTTTCGCCTTCACTATCGATGGCGTCGAGTTCATTCTCACTAAGGTAGTTATCAGCAATCCATTTAGTGTATATGTCTTTGATATCTTCATTACTGAGCTCATCGTAATTTTCTATATAGGAATTGTCTGAAGGATTGTATCCAACAGACGCAAAAATCTTGCTTAACTCAGCTGTTCCATACTCTGTACCTACTTTGATGGCCCTGTGACAATTCATACAGGTATTAGCTGCGGGAATTACAGCATGCTTGGATCGTCTTGCACCGTCATGACAATATTGACAGTCAATCTTATTAAGGCCTGCGTGGGTAGCGTGTGAAAACTTTATTGGTTGTTGTGGTGCATATCCCTCCTGACGTCCAAGGTTGACAGCATTATTAACCGTAGTATAACCACCTAGAATGACCGCAGCAAATAACAAGAATGTGATAACGCCCTTGCTTGTTAGAGTCTGCCACAAAGTTTTTCTTTGGAAAGACCTTCCTTCTTTTTCAGCAGATATGACGTTAAGGTTTGAAATGATTCGAGCCAGAGTAACAGAAAGGATAGCCAAAACGGCAAACAAAACATAGTATAACCATTCGGGTGTTTCCTTTTCTTGTACAACAACAGCCTGACCAGCTGCTGCAGATCCGCCTCCAACACCATTTACATATATATCATCTATGTACAGAAGGATGGAAGCAATATTCTCATCCGTAAGGTTTGGAAAAGCCTGCATTACAGACTTGTTCCACTCTTCAAAAATCTCGTTAGCTCGAGGGTGCCCCTCAGAAACAAGTTTTTGAGAGTTTCTTATCCATGCGTATAAATCCTCTTCGGCATAATCCGCCCACCTTTCCTGGACAGCTCCCAATGCGGGACCTGTCGCATTTGTTCTCATGTTTTTGGCATGACACTGGGCACAGTTCATCCTGAAGAGGTTCTTACCCTCATCAATAGTCGGTTCTGCAACAAGTGAAAATGCGAAGAAAACAAGCGAGAAAGAAAGGAAAATCTTTTTCAAAGAATATCTTGTCATTCCTGTGTATTTAGAGTTGAATGTGGCTTTTAAAAGCGTGTTCATATAATCGGTGCAAATTTATAATTTCAATATGTGTTTTAACAACATTATCAGTAGCTCTAAACTATTTAGATATGTTCTAAATAATTAAACAGAAACCTTTGCTTTGATATGCGGGTGAGGATCGTAATTCTTCAATTCAAAGTCTTCATATTTGAAACTGAAAATATCCTTGACATCCGCATTGATCACCATCTCAGGCAATGCCCTTGGAATCCTGGATAATTGCAGCTTGGCTTGATCCAGGTGATCAAGATACAAGTGTACATCTCCAAAGCTGTGGACAAATTCACCATACTCCAAATCACAAACCTGGGCGATCATCATGGTCAACAACGCATAGGATGCAATATTGAATGGCACACCCAAAAATGTATCCGCAGATCTCTGATACAACTGGCATGACAACTTATTATCGGCTACGTAGAATTGAAAAAGGCAGTGACACGGTGTCAAAGCCATATCCTCCAGTTCTCCTACATTCCATGCATTAACCACTATCCTTCTAGAATCCGGGTTATTTTTGATCAGATTCACAGCGCGCGAAATCTGATCCACCGTCTTACCATCAGGTCTTGTCCAGGATCGCCACTGTTTTCCATACACAGGTCCCAGGTTGCCATCTTGATCGGCCCATTCATTCCATATTCTGACACCATTGTCCTGTAGATACTTAATGTTTGTATCGCCATTCAAGAACCATAAAAGTTCGTGGACAATAGATCTGAGATGGAGCTTTTTGGTAGTTATTAAAGGAAATCCTTCAGATAAATCAAATCGCATCTGATAGCCAAAACAACTTAGTGTGCCGGTACCTGTCCGATCACTTTTCTGAACACCATTTCTTAAAATATGCTTGAGGAGGTCGTGATACTGTTTCAAAGCCCAAAATTTCTTGCGCTAAGATAACATAAGGATAAAATATATATAAATAATATGCATATAATACCGAGTCAATTTAGCCGATCACTTGTCAGCTAAGCTTCCAGAAATTTTAAAAAAAACAAACCAATTGATATCTTAGGTCTTTTTAATTCCGCACACACATCAATAATTAATAATAAATCCTATGAGTTTGATTCAACGCTGCCTGCCTGTTTTATGCATGCTTTTAATGCCATTTTCAATTTTTGCCAAAGGCATAGATGAAAGGATAGACGAATGGTTTACACCTATAGCTGAAGCCTGGGAAGGCTTCGTATTTACTACCATACCTATTGGTGGACTCGATGTCCCCATCGTGGTTATCCTACTTGTAGGTGGTGCCGGTTTCTTTACGGTCTATTTCGGCTTCGTGAATGTCAGAAAATTCCCACTTGCTATAAATGTGGTAAGAGGCAAGTATGATCATATAGAAGAAGGTTCAGATCCCGTCACAACAGAATCCTTGAATGTAGTGGATGGTGATATTCCTGAAACCATCCGCAAGGAAGGCCAGGAAGGTGAAGTAAGTCATTTTCAGGCACTAGCTACAGCGGTATCCGGTACGGTCGGCCTGGGCAATATTGCAGGTGTTGCTGTTGCTATTGCTGTGGGTGGTCCTGGAGCTACATTCTGGATGATCGTCTGCGGCCTGATAGGCATGTCATCTAAATTCGTTGAATGTACTCTGGGTGTAAAATACAGAGACGTTGATGCCGAGGGTACCGTATACGGCGGACCCATGTACTACCTGTCTAAAGGCCTCGGTGAAAAAGGATTTACAAAATTAGGTAAAACCCTGGCCGTTATTTTTGCAATACTTTGTGTGGGCGCTTCCTTCGGTGGAGGAAATGCTTTCCAGTCCAACCAGGCTACAGTCCAGCTTATTTCAATGCTTGGCCTTGAGGGAGGAGCTGTAAAGACAATCATCGGGATAGTTCTCGCTGCATTGGTTGCTCTTGTTATCCTGGGAGGTATAAAAAGCATAGCCAAAGTGACAGGGCGTATCGTTCCTTTCATGGCTGCCATCTATGTGGCTGCATGCTTGTTTATCATTGTCTCCAATATAGGATTCATCGATGATGCTTTTGGCTTGATCATGAAAGGAGCCTTCTCTCCAGAAGCTGGCCTAGGTGGTCTTTTGGGTGTACTTATAACTGGATTCCAGAGAGCGGCTTTCTCAAATGAAGCCGGTGCCGGTTCTGCAGCTATAGCCCACTCCGCCGTTAAAACGCGTTATCCGGCCAGTGAAGGTATTGTTGCCCTTATGGAGCCTTTTATTGATACCGTTGTCGTATGCACCATGACGGCCCTTGTTATCATCATGTTTAACAGCGATGGTGCATTTACCTATGGTAATCTTGATGCCAGCAACAATGTGATTCTAAACGCTACCGGTGAAGCATTGGGTGGTGTTGATTTGACGAGCATGGCTTTTGAAGCTGTACTGCCCTGGTTCCCTTACATTTTAACCCTTGCTATAATTCTCTTTGCATTCTCAACTATGATTTCATGGTCCTATTATGGCCTTCAATCATGGAAGTACCTTTTTGGAAAAGGCAAGCGTGCAGATATGACCTTTAAAGTCTTGTTCCTTCTCTTTGTCGTTATCGGTGCAGCAGCCAAACTTGATGCGGTTATCAAATTTTCGGATGCTATGATTTTGGCTTTGGTATTCCCGAATATGATCGGGTTATTCTTCCTCTTTCCTAAGGTAAATGAGGAATTAAAGAAGTACCTGAAGGCTATTAAATACAAGAGATCTTGATGTGCCAAAAGCTGTATTGCACCTCGGTTCCAACAAGGGCTTGAGATCTAAAAATATTCAACTGGCAAAAATGCTTCTTGAAGCTTCGGCAGGGAAAACACATAAGGCCTCAGCCTTTTATGAAACAGAAGCCTGGGGCAAAAAAGATCAGCGCGATTTTCTGAATATGGCCATGCTAATGGAAACAAGCCATTCTCCGGATGAACTATTAGATATCATTCATAAGGTAGAAAATAAAATTGGCCGTAACCGGATCGAAAAATGGGCTGCGCGTGTAATAGATATAGACATTCTTTTCTATAATTCAGATATTATTAAAAATGATCATCTTAAGATACCCCATCCAGAAATAACAAATCGTAAATTTGTGCTTGTACCCTTGAAGGAAATACTACCTGACTTCAGACATCCAGAAACGGGCAAGACTGTTTCACAAATGCTTGAGGACTGTAATGATTCATCCTGGGTTAATTTATACCAATCATGAGCCTGAAGGATTTACCATATGAATTTGTATGTATAGAAGGAAATATCGGCAGCGGTAAGACCTCTCTCGTGGAAAGAATGTCGCGTGACTACAACGGGAGGATGTTGCTCGAACAATTCGAAGACAACCCATTCCTGCCTTTATTCTACAATAATCCGGAGAGGTATGCTTTCACGGTGGAACTGTTTTTTATGACAGAACGCTACAAACAGCTTCAAAACCATATAAGCAACCAGGATCTTTTCTCAAGCAAGATCTTTTCTGACTTTTCATTTATTAAAACCCTTTTATTCGCCAGAAAAAACCTGCAGGATGAAGAGTATAAATTATTCCAAATGCTGTTTTCGGTATTGAATAAATCCTTTCCAAAACCGGATTTGCTGGTCTATCTTCACAGGGATGTCAAACACCTTCTGAAAAATATACGTGAAAGAAACAGGAGTTTTGAAAACAATATTGGAGACGAGTATCTTTTGACCATTCAGGACTCCTACTTTGAGTATTTAAGGAATATTACATCATTCCCAGTTCTCATACTCGACTTGCAAGACATGGATTTTGTGAGCAATGAACAGCACTACGAAACGGTTCGTTTCCTGATCAGCAAACAATACCGACCAGGCGTCCACAGGATATCACTTTCTGTCTAAGACTCTGTTTGTGCGGATTTCTTTTTCTCCGGTTTCATTTGAGGGAACAAGAGCACATCCTGTATAGAGTCCGAATTAGTCATAATCATGGCCATACGGTCAATGCCAATTCCAATTCCAGCAGTTGGTGGCATACCATATTCCAGAGCTCTCAAATAGTCCTCGTCCAATTGCATGGCTTCTTCATCCCCACGTTTGCCCAATTCAAGCTGATCCTCAAAGCGCTTTCTCTGATCAAGTGGATCATTAAGCTCAGAGAAGGCATTGCAGATTTCTTTGGCATTACAGATCGCTTCAAAGCGTTCAACCAGTCCATCCTTTGATCGGTGCTTTTTGGCGAGAGGTGACATCTCCACCGGATAATCCGTTATGAAAGTTGGCTGTATAAGATGGTGTTCACATTTTTCTCCGAAGATCTCATCGATAAGTTTACCCTTACCCATTGAATCATCAACGGGAACTCCCAGGCTCTTTGCCGTCTGCCTGAGCTGGCTTTCATCCATTCCTGAGATATCAACACCTGTATAATGTTCTATGGCTTCAAACATGGTGAAACGCTTCCATGGTCTTTTAAAACTGATGGTATGCTCACCGACCTGAATATCCGTAGTGCCATGGATTTCCATGCTTACATATTCAATCATTTCTTCCATGAAGTCCATCATCCAGTTATAGTCTTTATAAGCCACATATAATTCCATCATGGTGAACTCTGGATTATGGAATCGTGACATTCCTTCATTCCTGAAATCCTTTGCAAATTCGAAGACCCCATCAAATCCGCCTACGATCAATCGCTTTAGATACAACTCATTGGCGATCCGCAAATAAAAAGTTGTGTCCAGGGTGTTGTGATGGGTCTTAAATGGCCTGGCGGCAGCACCTCCATAGATAGCTTGAAGAATTGGCGTCTCTACCTCAAGGTAACCCCTGTCAGCCATGAACTTACGCATGGCGTTGATCATTCTCATTCGCTTGATAAAAACCTCCCTGACTTCAGGATTAACCGTCAGGTCGACATAGCGTTGCCTGTATTTGAATTCAGGATCCGAAACTTCATCATGCACATTGCCTTCAGCATCCTTTTTAACGATTGGAAGAGGTTTGACCGATTTGCTCAATAAACTCAGTTCTGTAACATGAACGGAAGTGGTTCCAGTTTGAGTAATGAATGCGTAGCCCTTTACACCGATAAAGTCTCCAAGATCAAGAAGCTTTTTGAATAGCTGGTTATACAAATCTTTATTTTCACCCGGACAAATTTCATCCCTGTTGACATAGATTTGAATACGCCCGGAGCTATCCTGGATTTCTGCAAAAGATGCCTTCCCCATTATCCTTCTGCTCATCACTCGCCCGGCGATACAGACTTCCTTAAAATCCTCTGATCCTTCAGTATAGTTCGTATTTATTTCCTTGGCAGAATGTGTGATTGGATAAGTCTCATTGGGATATGGATTGATACCCATATCTATTATCTTTTGAAGATTATCCCTTCGTATTAGTTCCTGTTCACTCAGCTGTCTTGACATGCCATTCATTTTAGATGTGCAAAATTAAAATATAATTCAATTAGCGATATCAAAAATCACAA
>Ga0255764_10000058_pt1 | contig 91037 bp, 90 predicted proteins | sample 071ome_30_FD_179964 | JGI IMG/M metagenome (GOLD analysis project Ga0255764, IMG submission 179964) | Coastal salt marsh microbial communities from the Groves Creek Marsh, Skidaway Island, Georgia - 071406AT metaG (version 2) | ecosystem: Environmental > Aquatic > Marine > Intertidal zone >... | reverse complement strand
TTCGAATGGTGAATTTAGAATGGTGAATTTAGAATGGTGAATTTTTGGTGAGGGTGATGCTCACCGAACTCCAGAGCGCCATCGGGTGCCGGTCAGGGCGAGGAGGAGGGGGATGGCGGCGAGGGTCAGGGATCCTGTTCCGGAGGCGATCAGGGCGTATTCTCTGCGGGTGAGTTGGCGGAATGGATCGGCGGCAGTGGCATCGGTCATGCGTTCCAGGACTTCGGAACTGATGTGGCGTGTGTTGCCGTCGTGGTAGACGCCACGAAGACGGGTGGCCAGTTGTCGGAGGGTGCTTGCCTCCTGTTTGGATTGATAACCGTTGATGAACGATCCGCTGCGTGGATCGCCCACTCCGACCACCAATACGTCCGAAACGGATGGTGGCATTTCCGGCATACCGGTGGATGGGACCGTGTCCCCGTCACTCAGCACGACGATGGAGGTGCTGTTCTTCCGCCATGCTTTGGAGATCTTGGCGGCTTCTTCCAGTCCGGAAAAAAGCTGGGTTTTTCCGGGCTCGAAAGCTTGAGACATCGGGAGATCATTCAGAATGTTTCGCACCACCTCCACGTCTCTGGTATCGACAACGACCGGTTTGGCCCCTGTGTAAACCGCCACGACGCTCAGTCTCACCCGTTCCATGACAACGCGACGGAAAAAGGAATGCATGATTTCTCCCGCCCGCTTGCGGCGGCTGGATGTTTTCTCAAGGCCCGCATCCTCCAGTTGCATGCTGGGGGATACGTCCAGGACGAGCACCACATGCCGGATCTCTTCATCACTGACGGTCGCCTGTTGATACACTTTGGGCTTGGTCGTGACGAGAGTGATCAATCCCCATGCCAGCAAACCGGCGGCAAAAGGTTTCAGCCATGGTAGGATGCGCCCTGCTGATGTGGACATCCCCGTTGGTCCGAACGACAGTTTTCCGAGGCGTCGCACCCGCTTCAGGTGAACCGTTTCGGCGATGCCTGTGACCAGAGCGATCAAAATGGATGCAAGGACGCTTACCATGGTGTGTATCTCAGTCCGAATCCGCAAAGGGTCAGGTACCCTAGAATCGCCAGTCCAGCCAGGCAATAAGGGCGAAAATGGTCCATTGTTTCAGCGGTGGTTTTCTCCAGCTTGGCTTTTTGCATGCCGTCGATGCGGCGGAAAACCGCATTCAATCCCTCCGGATCACCCGCAGCAAACACCTCGCCTCCGGTGTAGCTGGACATATTGACCAGTGGGGGCGGAGGACTGCCGGAGCCGATATGAATCGCGTAAACGATGATGTCCTCGCTTCGAAATTCTCGCGCCAGATTTTCATCCTCGCCATTGGAAAGATCGAAACTGTAGCCGTCCGAGAGAAGAATGATCATCCGGTCACCTTCTTCACGTTCCATCATCAGTTTGCGGCACTCCTTCAAAGCACGCCCTATGGAAGTGCCCTGGCTGAACCAACGTGGTAAAGTGCGTGGATTCAAGAAAGGTGGGGCATATTTCAGGGCTGTGGTGTCATCGGTCAAGGGCACCCAGTGAATGAAATGATCGCCAAACACCGTTAACCCGAATGCATCGCCTTCGCGGTAGTTGATGAATTCGTTGATCGATTTCATGGCGGCATCGTAACGGTCTCCTTCACCAAACTGACTCATCATGCTGCCGGAAACATCCATGCAGAATTGAATGTTGGTCAGCGCCCGTTTGGTTTTGGGATCGGACAATTGTTGAGGCCCGGCCAAAATCCAGACCACCACCCCCAACAAAAGATAGGGTAGGCACTGGGCTGTGTTGATTGCCCAACGCCACCATCTGCCGGAACGAAATTTCTTGGGGCGATGATCCAATGGGAGGACGACCTGAGTGTCCCGTCGCTGCCATTCCCACACGATCAAAGCAAGTGGAATCACCAGAAACATCAATACCCATGGATAAGCAAACTGCATCGGATTTCAGGGATTGGATGTCACGTCGACGTCTTCCGACGTTTCGAGAGTGATGGATCGGTAGGGTTTGAGTAATGATTGGATTTCGCTGTCATCGACCTGCTCCCGGCTGTGCAACCATTTTTCAACCGCCTTGATCAATGGGCCAGCTTCGTTGTGGTCCTTGAGTTGCCGGATGCGGTCTGCCGGGCGGTCCTGCTTGAGATCGAGGCGTTGGTTCCAGTACGTCAGCAACAGGCGTTCGAGTTGTGCCTGTTGTTCCTTGCTGAGCGTTCCGGTGGCGGCTTCCTTGACGAGTGGTTCCAGCTTTTCCGCGAGGGTGGGGCCGGTCGTTTGACCGGATGTATCTTGTCTGTTTTGCTTGCGTTTGCGCATGGACCCAATAAGTGCGACCAATCCAATGCTCCAAATCACACCAAGGGCCACCATCGTGTTGCGATAACCACCGGGCTCGGGAAGGCGAGTGGACTTGACCGCTGAAGGTTCAAATGTGTCTTCGGAAAGCACCGATTCGATGGTGACCGTTAATGGTTGGTTGATTTGCAAAGGGGAACCGTCCTTGCGACGTAGATAATCCCTTAAATCAAAGGTGCCTTTCTCCAATCCGTAGAATGAAAAATCATAGCGGAAATCACTTCCGTGGGGCCAGGTTTGGTCAATTTTTAAAACAACGGGCAAATGATCATCCCTGAGGGGCAGGACTTCCAGTTCGCTGCCGGGAATCACCACTTGTTTCCATTCCAAAGGCATGCCCACCGATCCCTTGACGACAGGTGGTTCTGCATCGGCGGCCTTCCCCTGGTTGATTGCCAGGAAACTCCAACAGAAGCACGCGATTGACAAGCAAGTGCCAATCAATAACCGAACCCGGCGGTTGACCCCGTTTTTCGGCGTGATAGAAGGATTTGGAATCTGATGACTCACTGTGGACCGATTCGTTGTTTGCTTGTTCTGTATGGATTGTGGCCAAGAATCTATCCTCTTCCTGGTCGGGATGCCATGCCTTTTTTGCGCTTTGTGGGCCGGGATGGTTCCCTTTGTGCTTGAGTTTGCCTGCATTATGCAACAGCTTCCACCAAATCCCATTTCAATCATGAAGAAGATCAATATCCCAGCCTCCTTTGAGAACAAGGCCTACCACGCGGCAGCAAATGCCGTGAAAGATGCCGAAAAACAAACTTCCACCCCACAAACACGGTCCCATGCCTATAAACTGGCGTTTCAGGACAATGAATTCCTTCTTCGTGATGAGATGCGGAGCATGCGGCTCTTGCTGGAGTTTGAAAAACCGGAGATCATTCAGCAATGGCACCGCGTCGAATCCACCATCGTCATGTTCGGGGGATCACGTATTTTATCACGGGAAGATGCGTTGAAGCAGCTGGATGAAGTTCAGTCCAAACTGAAAAACGACCCGGAAAACAGCACCATCCAGAAAGAACTCAAATCGGCCGAACACATTCTCAAATGGTCCAGGTACTATGATGTGGCGCGGAATTTGGGACGCATTGTTTCCGCCAGTTGTCAGTTGTCCGGGGTCTGTAACTTCGTGGTCACCACCGGCGGAGGTCCGGGCATCATGGAAGCCGCCAACCGGGGCGCCCATGACGTGCAGGCAAAAAGCATCGGGCACAACATCGTTCTCCCTCACGAACAAGCCCCGAACCCTTACATCACTCCGGAGCTGTGTTTTCAGTTCCACTATTTCGCCCTCCGCAAAATGCACTTCCTGAAACGGGCCAAGGCGTTGATCTGTTTTCCAGGGGGATTTGGAACGCTGGATGAGTTGTTCGAAGCCTTGACCCTGATCCAAACCAAAAAAGTGGACCCCATACCGGTCATCCTGGTCGGCAAAGAATATTGGAACCGCCTGATCGACTGGGATTTTCTGCTGGAAGTCGGCACGATCGCTCCGGAAGATCTGGACATCTTCACTTACGCCGAAACCGCAGAAGAAATCTGGGACTACCTCTGCGAATACTATAAGCTTCATAACGGGGATTGATTCAAGGTTGTTTGATGAACCGCAGATTAACACAGATAAGGTAAGGGTGAATCAGACTCTCTGCTCCGTATGGGCGACCATTACATTGGTATAGCCACACTTCGTAGCCTTGTTTAAGCATCTGTGAAAACCTGTGCCATCTGCGGTTCAAATAAACTCCAAGCCGACAAGTAACCCCGGCACGTACTTGTTGACGCCGCAGCGGGTTTGATTAGACTTCTTCTCACACCATGAGAAAGCATCTGTCATTCACTCGTCGTCGTTTTCTGGGCTCTTTGCCCGCCATCGCAGCTTCCATTCAAATTGTCCCCCGTCATGTGCTCGGCGGACAAGGAAATCTGAGCCCCAACGAAATTCCCACCAAAGCCGTGATCGGTGTGGGAGGTATGGGACGCGGTCACTTGAAAAACGTGAACCCCGGTTCCAAACTCGTTGCGGTTTGCGACGTGGACCGTGGGCATTTGAAAACCGCTCTCGAGCAGTCGGGTCCGGACGTCAAAGGCTACGCTGATTTCCGGGAAGTGCTGGCGCGCAAAGACGTCGACATCGTTCACATTCCCACCCCGCCACACTGGCACGCTTTGATTTCCATTGCAGCAGCTGAAGCCGGTAAAGATATTTGGTGTGAAAAACCCATGACCCGCACCATCTACGAAGGCGAAAAAGTCGTGGAAGCGGTGCAGCGCAATAAACGTATTTTCAGACTCAATACCTGGTTCCGTTTCCGTTCCGGATTTTACGGCATGGGCACCGAAGTGAAGCCGATTAAAAAACTCGTGGAAAGCGGGCTCCTCGGGTGGCCATTGAAAGTGACCTTGAACCAGGCAACCGGTTTCAACTGGAAACATAACTGGAGTGGTCGCACCGACCTGACCCCCCAACCGGTCCCCGAAGAACTGGACTACGATTTCTGGTTGGGGCCTGCCCCCTTCAAACCCTACCACCCGCACCGCGTGCACAGCACCTTCCGCGGCTACTGGGATTATGATGGAGGTGGTCTTGGTGACATGGGCCAACACTACATTGATCCCACCCAATACCTGCTCGGCAAGGACAACGAAAGCCCCGTCGAAATCGAAGCCGACACCGACCCGCAGGACGATGATGCTGTCACCGCCTGGCGCTGGATTCGTTTCAAATACGCCGATGGATGTGAAATCCTGCTCGATGGTGAAAACAAGCTCAAGGAAGCCGCCTACATCGAAGGACCGAAAGGCAAGCTTTACAAAGGATTCAAATCGGACATCCCCGATCTGGAGAAAAAACTCGCCGAATTTCCTGATCCCGAGCCGCAGGTCACGGACTTCGTGGAAGCCGTTCGCGAGCGCAAACAATTTGCCTTGAACGACCAGAACGGACACCGCTCCTGCACCATCGTGAACCTTGGCAAAATCGCTCTGCGCACCCGACGCGTGCTGCGATTTGACAACGCCACCCAACGTTTCATCAACGACGACGATGCCAACAGCTATATCAAACAACCCATGCGTGGACCTTGGGTGATTTGATCTCACACAAAGGCACGAAGCCACGAAGTTTTTTTATTACGGAGGGCCGAGTTCCATCTCGTGCCCTCACTTCTTTTCGCCCCAAAGGGGCAGCCTACGTTAGTCTGGGGCATCGCCCCGGGACTTGCGTTGAAAGGGAGGTTGAGCCCTGAAGAGTGCGCCAGGCAGGCACGCACTACCTGGTGTAGCTGCCTTCTCAAGAAGGTGGCCCCAGGCTGGTAATCGATGGCATCGGGATCTCTAATAGTGGTTGGATTGCTTGAAGATTGTCTTACAAATTGCCGTTGTCGAAATTTTTTTATGAATGTTTATCGATGGATATTGGTAGGTCTTGGTTCGGTGTTCGCAGGGGCAAGTGGGGTGGATAGTTGTGCCGACACATTGCCGGGCGTGGTTCTCGAGGAGTTTGTGTTCGAGTCGGCGCCGTTTCCATCCTGTCATGCGGCGACGCTTGTTGAGTTGGCGGATGGAACCTTGGTCAGCGCCTTTTTTGGCGGAACCGCCGAAAGGAATCCGGATGTGGAAATCTGGGTGTCCCGGAAGGCTCCGGGTGAAGTCTGGTCGGCCCCGGTGAGTGTTGCCGATGGGGTGCAATTGGATGGTTCACGTCTGCCGACGTGGAACCCGGTTCTTTTTCAGACCGCTGCCGACGCCTTGACGCTTTACTACAAGATCGGCCCCAGCCCGAGCACCTGGTGGGGGATGGAGAAAGTCTCTCATGATCATGGCATGACCTGGGGATCGGCTCGCAAGATGGGGGACGGCTTGATTGGCCCGGTGAAAAACAAGCCCATCCTAGTCGCTCTTGAAATCCTCCTGGCCGGATCGAGCACCGAACATGACGGCTGGAACGTTCATTTGGAACGGAGTGTGGATAACGGAAAGTCGTGGATCATCCTGAAACCGCAGGGTTCGACAGATGCCATCGGCGCGATCCAACCCTCCCTGCTCGCCTATGCCGATGGACGTATTCAAATGCTCTGTCGCACCCGTTCGGAGCATGAGTTTGTCGCGCAGAGCTGGTCGATGGACCGAGGGATGACCTGGTCGCCACTGAGCAGGACAAACTTGCCCAACAATAACTCGGGACTGGATGCCGTCATGTTGCGCGATGGTCGTGCCTTATTGGTTTACAATCATTCCACCCGCAATCAATCCGGAATGGGACACAAGGGGCGAGGCGTGTTGAACGTGGCGCTGAGCCGCAACGGTCAAGACTGGGATGCGGCTCTGGTGCTGGATCATTTGGATGAAGCGGGGAAACAATTCTCCTATCCGGCTGTGATCCAATCCAGGGATGGTCTGGTGCATGTGCTTTACACATGGCATCGATTACGCATCAAGCATGTGGTGTTGAATCCGGATGAACTCGTATTGACTCCGATGCCGGATGGCGTTTGGCCGGAGACCGGATCATCTTCCTTGGCGGCGTTTCATCGGTCCAAAGATCAACGGTAGCCGTCTCTATGCCGTTTATCCGCAGATTGCGCAGATTTACGCAGATATAGAAGGAAAAGGGATGCTTTTGGTGGCTGATATTAGCTTCCTTTACCCGGAGTGTTATAGGGGGTAATGGATGAAAAACCTTCATTTGGTGAGTGGTTTTGATAGGATGCGAGGATGAAACGGTTCTCAGTTGGTTCGATGTTTCTTTCTTATCTGGTGGCTGTGTTTGTCTGCTTCTCTTCTTCGCTTTGCTTTCTATCAGCTCAACAGAATCCGATGCAATTGACGCTCAAAGGTCCCATTGATCGGTGGGATGAAGCGATTCCTCTGGGGAATGGTTTGACGGGTGGGTTGTTGTGGGGCGAGGGGAATCAGATTCGATTGTCCCTCGATCGCGGTGGGCTTTGGGATAATCGTCCCCACCCCATCACGCAACGCGATTCATGGGATTACGCTCACCTTAAACAATGGGTCGCTGAAGGAAATATTCAAGCCATTCGCGAACATTTTGACGACTGTTATAATTATGACATGCATCCCACCAAAATTCCCGGAGGGCGGCTCATCATTGATTTGCCCGGGGATGTGCGGGTGGGTGATTTTAAGCTGAATCTGAGGGACGCCGTTGGATCGGTGACCCTGGGGGGCAAGGGGAATGTTCAGTGTTTGTTTTCCGCGACCCGTCCGGTTGCCGCGATCAAGATGCCGTTGATCGATGCCAAACTTGATTTCCTGCGTCCCAAATCATTGGACAAACTGGATTACCCTTCCGCCACAAGAGGTGAGGAAGGGGAGTTGTTTTGGTATGTTCAGGAAACAGTGGCTGATGGGGGATACGCCATCGTTGTCGGGAAAAAACGCACGTCCAACACACTTGAGTTGGTGGTGAGTATGACGAGTTCTCAGGATGGGAAGGATCCGCTTGCTTTGGGGCAATCCAATGTGCGTGAAGCGTTGAAAGTGGGGTTTGATCAGATCGCCCATGAACACCTCACCTGGTGGCATCGTTGGTGGCCGGGCTCGTCGGTGGAGATCCCCGATCCTTCGCTTCAGCTTCACTATCATCTGGTTAAATACTTTCACGGAGCAGCCAGTCGAAAACATGCGCCTCCCATTCCCTTGCAGGGTGTCTGGACGGCGGACACGGGTGGCCTGCCGCCATGGAAAGGGGATTATCACCATGATCTCAACACACAAACCACCTACATCGCTTACCCGACTGCCGGTTTGTTTGAGGAGGGACTTAGTTTTCTGGATTACAACATCGACCTGCTGCCGCAGTACCGGAAATTCGCGAGAGAATTCTACGGTCTGGATCGAGGCGCGGTGGTTCCCGGGGTGGCAGATTTCAAGGGGCAACCTTTGGGTGGTTGGGGAATGTATTCCCTATCACCCACGCATGGCGCCTGGATCGCTCAGATCTTTCGTCGACACTGGAAAATGACCGCCGATGACACCTTCCTGCGTGAAAAGGCCTGGCCGTTCACCCGGGAGATTGCCGAGGCGTTGCTGGCTTTGTGTCAGCCCGATGATCGAGGGTATCTTAAACTGCCATTATCAAGCTCCCCTGAAATTCATGATAACACATTGCGTGCCTTTCTTAGGCCCAACAGTAACTATGATCTGTCCATGCTTAAAATGGCCTTCGAGACGGCTGCCGAAATGGCCGGATATGTGAAAGACAGGGACATCCATCGGCGATTTGCACAGGCGGCGGAAAAGCTGGACCCCTTGCATGTCGATGAAGAAGGAATTCTGGAGTTTGCTGAAGCCGATCCGTTTCAACAGAGTCACCGGCATCATTCCAACATGATGGGGATACACCCGTTCAATCAATTGACGATCGAAGACGGCCCGGAAGCCCAACGCATCATTGACGCGACCTTGGATCAAGTCGAGCGACTCGGTACCCGTGCCTGGGTAGGCTACAGTTTCAGTTGGTTTTCCTGCATCGCAGCCCGAGCGGGGCGAGCTGAGACGGCGTTGAAGTATTTGAAATGGTATGAGTGGTGCACGCTGCGGAATGGATTTCACGTCAATGGACAACAGCGAGGTGATCAAAAGATTGTGAGCGCCACCTATCGTCCCTTCACTATGGAAGGCAACTTCCTGGCCATGGAAGCCGTGCATCAGATGCTGTTGCAGAGCTGGCGTGAAATGGTTCGGATCTTTCCGGCCACCCCGGCGGAGTGGAAGGATGTGCGTTTTCGAGATCTGCGCGCCGAAGGAGGGTTCAAGGTAAGCGCGGTTCGTAAAGATGGAGTGACTCGGAAGGTTGAGATTGAAGCCACGGTGGACCGATTTTTGCGGTTGCGTGATCCCTTCATTCCAGAGGACTCTGAAGCGCGTTGGAGTTTGCCCATTTCACGAGATGGAGTTTGGTTGACCTTCGAACTGAAAGCCGGACAGCATTTGGTTGGGACGATCGATAGGTAGATTCTGGTTATTAAAAGGGATAGATCGCTGGTCATTTTGAGTGGAGTTGTTTGATCTTCGAAAGGATTTATGGGAACAGCTGGATATCAGTGGAATGTTTCCGGAGTTGGCGAAGTCGTTGACGTCTGGGTTGATGGGGGAATTGCGCGGCATGAATGCGCGCTTTCCGAGCAGGTAGACTTTCGATGCTCGCTGGATGTGCTACTCCCTAACGGGGCAAGGTGTTCGAATACCGAAGGCTTCCCAAAACGGAGGCGTGTGGGATATCGGACACCACAAGGTTGCGCGTCGGGGACGACACGCGCTACCTGAAGGGTGCGCCAGGTTGATCGGACCGTCTCGGTCCGCCCGCTAGCGTCAGCTATGCGGATGTGGGGTGTTCGAATACCGAAGGCTTCCCGAAACGGAGGCGTGTTGGATTTCGCATGCCATAAGGATAGCGCGCCAGGGACGGCACGCTCTACCTAACGCACCCGTTGGGTAGATCGGACCGTCTCGGTCCGCACCTTGTGGCTTTCTTGTTCAGCAATGCTATTCGAGGGAAAGCCAAACGCGATGGAACGTTACCTCCCTTTATGTTTGTTCAAATGGATTCTTGGCTATTGAGAATTGCGGGCTTCCCAAAGCAGATGGTGGTTGGCTTTCGAATGCCATGAGGGGCGCGCCAGGGACGGCACGCTCTACCTGGAGGGTGCGTTCGGAAGGAAGGGTTCCTATGTGGTGATTCTCCTGCGTTGAGTCGGATAAATCTCTTCCCTTTTTGAGTGGAGGCTTTTGAATGGGAAACATGAAAGCGTTCTTTGGTTGTTTGGTCTTTCTGTTGTGGTTCGTCGGAGGGGTGAATGGAGATCCAGTTGCAGTCCGATCACAACCCAACATCCTCTTCATTCTGGCGGATGATCTGGCTTGGTCGGATCCGGGGTATGCCGGACATGCCTGGCATGAAACGCCTCATCTGGACGCGTTGGCTGCCTCCGGCATGGTGTTCACCGATGCTTATGCGGCGGCTCCGATCTGTTCGGCTTCACGTGCCAGTATTTTGACAGGGAAAACGACGGCGCGGCTTGGATTCGAGTTTGTCACCAAGAATGAACCGGGTTTTCAAAAGATCGATATGGTGACTCCATTGAAGGCTCCTGCGTTCACTTTGAATCTGCCTTTGGTGGAGGAAACGATTGCGGAGGCGTTGAGCAATCTTGGTTATCAGACGGCGTTCTTTGGAAAATGGCATTTGAATGCTCATTACAAAAAATACCTGGGTTGGAGTCCAACACACGGGCCGATTCAGCAGGGTTTCGAAATAGCCGTGGAGAATTTTGGAAATCATCCATATGCCTGGGGCAAGGAAACGCCTGAACCAATCAATGACCCCGGAGTTTTTCCCAAGGATTCCATGGTGGATGCTGTATGCCATTTTTTGGAACAGGATCATGAGGTTCCATTTTTCGCCATGGCTTCTTCGTTTTATGTGCACACGCCTGTCCGAACTCCGTGCCGATGGTTGTTGGAGAAGTATGGGGCCAAGATTCCCAGGGAATCACCGAATCGGGATAAACGGATTGCTTATGCCTCGTTTTTGGAAACGCTGGATCATCATGTGGGGCGTATGTTGAAGGCTTTGGATGCTTCCGGGCAACGTGAGAATACCTTGGTGGTGTTCACTTCCGATAATGGGGGGCATCCCGAGTTTACCGCGAATGGTCCGCTGCGAGGATCGAAATGGAACCTGTATGAAGGAGGTATTCGGGTTCCGTTCATCGCGCATTGGCCGGGGCATACGGTTGCGGGTTCCCAATCTCAGTTGCCGGTGATCGGGTATGATCTTTTGCCCACTTTCGTGGAAGTTGCAGGGGGGGATGCTCCAAATGTGGATGGTGTCAGTTTGGTGCCGCATGTAAATGATCCCAGGAGATTCATGGATCGTGGTTTGATTTGGCACTTTCCTTATTACCATCCGGAAAAAGGATATGCCAAGGCGATCGAATCGGTAGGGTTGAATGATTTTGAGGTAAGCAAGACGCATCCGCAATCGGCTCTTCGGCGAGGGCATTATAAATTGGTCTATTTTTACGAGAACGAGCGCTCAGAATTGTTCGATTTGCAAAAGGATGTGTCGGAACAAACGGATATCAGCGGGATGTTTCCGGAGTTGGCGGACTCGTTGACGTCTGACTTGATGCGGGAATTGCGCGGCATGAATGCACGATTTCCGGGCAGGTAGACTTTCGATGCTCGCTGGATGTGCCCTGCCCCAACGGGGCAATCTACGTCAGCCTGGGGCATCGCCCCAGGACATGCGTCAACATTTTGGTAGAGCCCTGAAGGGGCGATCTGAAATACTCCATTGAGATTTTGGTTCCACACACGAATTGGGGCGCCCTTTCAGGGCTCATTTTGTTATTGGAATGAATTCCCGGGGCGGTGCCCCAGGCTGACGTAGGATGCCCCGTTGGGGCGGGGAAGGCGTTCGAATACCGAAGGCTTCCCGAAATGGGAGCGTGTGGGTATCGGATGCCACAAGGTTGCGCGCCAGGGACGACACGCGCTACCTGAGGGGGTGCTATGCGATCAATCCGTCGATGGGTTTTCCGCCGAATTGGGAGAGTTGTTTGAAGCGGCCTGCGTGGAAGTAGGTGAGTTTGTTGTCGTCCAATCCCAGCAACCGCAGCAGGGTGATGTGGAAGTCGCGGATGTGATGGACTTCTTCCACGGCGCTGTCGCCGATTTCGTCGGTGGCGCCGATGGTGTGGCCTGCGTTGACACCGCCACCGGCCATCCAGACGATCATGGCGTTTGGATTGTGATCGCGTCCGTAAGCGACACCCCCGCTGCGCACACCGTTGTCGGGGGTGCGTCCGAATTCACCCATCCAGACGATCAGGGTTTCATCCAGCAGTCCACGTTGTTTGAGATCCTGGATCAATCCGGCGATGGGTTTGTCCACCCGGGGAATCAGTGATCCGTGGGCTTTGGCAATGTAATCGTGCGAATCCCAGGTGCTGGCATAGACCTGCACAAAACGCACGCCCTTCTCAACAAGTTTTCTAGCAAGCAAACAGCGTCGACCGAACTCGTCCGTGACCTGATCCCCAATGCCGTAAAGTTGTTGGATGTGGTCGGGTTCGGTATCGATGTTTACCACATCCGGCACTTGGGATTGCATACGAAAGGCCAGTTCGTAATTTTCCATGCGCGTTTTCAACTCATTGTTTTGAGGGTGTTGGTCGGCATGGATTTGATTGATTTGATTGAGGAAGTCCAGGTTCCTGCGCTGATGCGAACGGGTGATGCCTGCCGGTGGCTGGATGTCCAGAATAGGGGAGCCCTTGGGACGAAGTGGCGTTCCCTGAAAGCTCGTAGGCAAGTAACCGTTGCCCCAGTTGGCCGCTCCGCCTTGTGGGTAGGCGCGTTCGGGCAGTACGATGTATCCCGGCAAATCTTCATTTTCGGAACCTAGTCCGTAGGTGACCCAGGAACCGATTCCTGGATCCCCTCCAAATCGATTGCCGGTGTTGGCCTGGTAATTGGCGGTGGGGTGATTGACCGAATCGACTTGCATGCCGCGGTAAAAGCACATCTCATCCGCCGCTCCCTGGAGGTGTTTCCACAATGAGCACATGTCGGCGCCGGATTGACCGGCCCTGGTGAATTCGAACGGTGACTGGACGTAATACCGTTTGCCGCTGGACATGGCGGACTGTTTTTCTCCGTTGCGTGTGAATTCCTGCAGGTGCAGTTCTTTGAGTTTGGGTTTTGGATCGAAGGTGTCTATGTGGGAAGGTCCGCCTTCCATATAAAGAAAGATGCACTGCTTTGCCTTGGCCTTGGGGAAATGTATCTGGCGTGCGCCCGGCCCGGGGTAGGCATGCGCGTCCTGCTTGAGCATCGAGGTGAATGCAAGACTGCCCAGACTGGATGTCAGGCCGTAGAGAAAATCGCGTCGGGTGTTCATGATGATTAGTCGATATAAATGAATTCGTTGGCGTTCAACAGGGCCAGGCAGATATCCGCCAGGGCGCGCGTTTTGGCGTCCAATTGGTGGGGTTGAAGGTCGGGGATGTAGTCCTGGTAAACAAACAACGTCTCCGTGAATTCGAAGTTCTCCCCGGTATTTTCTTCCTGAGCCTCGCGGATGACTTCTGTGGGATAGGATTGAGGTTTGAAGCTTAGCTTGCTTTGTTGTTCCGTCATCTCTTTCCAGTGAGCAAGTGATACCTTTCGTTCCGTATCGGATGGCGTTCTTCCGAAAGCAAGTTGAAAGGCGCGTTGAATGGCCTGTTCGTCGCCATCTGTTTCTTTCAGCACCCGGGCTGCAAATGCCAGGGATCGGTCGCGTGTTTCTTCGCTGTTAAGCAGCGTGAATGCCTGCGGCGTGATGTTGGAGCTGTCGCGCAGTTCGCAGGAAAGTTCGGTGTTGGGTTGATTGAAGGTTTCCAGAAACGGATCCCGTTGGCCACGGGTCTTGTGCGCGTAAATGGTGCGCCGATTGCGTTGTTCGGGGCGCGGGTTCGGTACATAGCTCGGAGCGAAGGTGCCCATGATCATGCGCGGTTGGAGCGCCGCTTCCAGGTTGATGTCCGGACGGATCGGGATGCCTCCCATTTCGGGGTTGAGTTCACCCGAAACAGACAACATGGCGTCCCGCAGCTCTTCGGCAGCCAATCGTCTTGGTCGGAATACTGCGTAGAGGTTGCGCGCACTGTCTTTTGCATCGAGTTGTTGGGGTTTCGGATGTGTCGAGGTGCGTTGGTAAGCTTTCGACAGCATGATGGTTCGGTGCAGTTTTTTGATGGACCACCCTTCTTTGACAAAGTGTTGGGCCAACCAATCCAGCAGTTCGGGGTGAGTCGGTTTCTTGCCTGTGGCGCCGAAATTGTTCGGGTTTTGTGCGATGGCCTGACCGAAATGATATTGCCAGATCCGATTGACGATGACGCGTGAGGTCAGGGGATTGTTCGGACTGGCGATCCAGGCTGCCAGTGCGGCGCGTCTGCCTTCGACGGTTTTCGGAATCTCGATGTCGGGTCCGTCATGCAGTGCGCTGATCACTCCCGGAGCGACTTCTTCGGTGGGCGAAAATACGTCGCCACCTCCGAGAATGGCTGTTTGTTCCAGTTCACCTGCACCCATGGGATTGTCTGGCATGCGGAGTGGGCCGGCCTGGTTTTTGGAAGCGCGTGTCTTGCCATTGAAAACGGTGAATGCGACGGGTTCGTATCGGTCCATTTCCCAGTCAAACCGTGCTTTCCATTTGCGGGCAATACGTTCGGCCCCGAATTCTTCGGGTTTCTCGAATAAGCGTCCCTTGGGAAGGTTCTTTTCACCCGCTTTCTTGGCCTCGGCGAGCGATTTGTAGGGCAGATTGTTTTGGGCAAACCATTTGGCTTCGTAATCGGTTTTTAATTTGTTCAGCGCGTCGAGTCTGTCCTGATTGGCTTTTAGGCGTTTCTCATGATAATGCTTGTCGTCTTCCAAGCCCGAAAGGTTTTCATCGGTTAACCAATCAGTGTGTTCCTCCACAAACTGGGTCGTGGCAAAGTTGGCCTGGAAGGAGTAGTAATCACGCGTGGGTACCGGATCGAATTTATGGTCATGACATTTCGCGCAGCGCAGGGCATGTCCAAGAAAGACCTGACTGACCGAGTCCGTCACATCATCGAGAAACAGTTGTCGCGTCACTTTGGCCACGCTCATGCCGGTGTGTTCCCAGGCGCCCATACGGAGGAACCCGGTTGCGATCAACAGTTCGATGTCTTGTCGTTTGCCGATTTCGTCTCCCGCGATTTGTTCGCGAATGAATTGGTCGTAAGGTTTGTCCTGATTGAAACTGCGGATAACATAGTCCCGATACCGCCAGGCGTTGGGGCGTTCCCAATCGTTGGCGTAGCCCGAGCTGTCGGCATAGCGCACGACGTCCAGCCAATGACGCGCCCATTGTTCGCCGTATTGCGGACTGGACAAAAGGCGGTCGATCAACTTCGGCCAGGCTTCCTTATCGGTCGCATATGCCGATTCGAAAGCTTTGACTTCCTCAGGTGTGGGGGGGAGTCCGGTCAGGTCAAAGGTGGCTCGACGAATGAGCGTGCGCGCATCCGCGATTGGCGCGGGGGTGAGCTTGACTTCGTTTAATAGAGCTTCAATAAAAGCGTCAATGTGGTCATGTTCGCCGGGGTTCAATGGTTGGTAGGCCCAAAGGTTTTCCGGGAGATAACGTCGATTGTCCCAATCATTCGAAAGACCTCCGGACGTGGTGACCTGGACACCTTCGGCGTATTCCGACTGGATCCAGGCGACGCGCGCTTCATCCGGCCAAGGCGCTCCGGCATTGATCCAGTCCCGTATCCACCAGGTTTGTTCTTCGGTGAGTTTGTCCGCTTCCTTGGGCGGCATTTCGTAATCTTTTTCTGCGCGGGTCGAAAGAATGTAGAGATAACTTTGCTCGCCTTTGCCCGGTATAAGAGCGTCGTTGAGAAACGTATCCCCGCCACTCAGCATGGAAGCGCGATCGCGCATGTCGAAACCGCCTTTGATTTTATCCGGATCATTGCCATGACAAGCCAGACATTTGTCCGCGAAGAGAGGTTGGACTTTCAGCGCAAACAGTTTTTCACCGTCGGAGGGGGCATCCGCTGCGCCTGCCGCTCCATTGGCTGAGACCAGGAAACAAAATAGAAATCGTAGCCAGTGCGTTTTCATTTGAAACTGAGTTCTGAAACTACCAATTCAACGGTTTTAAGCAAGTTTAACACGCGTTTTGGATGCTGTTTTGTTCATGGATTGCGACGTTGACGGTCCGGGTGCTTGGTTCATAATTTCCCGCATGAAGAAATCCTCCGCCCGATCTCATCGGATGACGGCATGCATTTTAAGTCTGATGTGCATTCTGTCACTTAGCCATGGTCTTACTGTGCTCGGGCAATCCGGTCATGCGATAAGTCAAAGTCCCCCCAATGTTGTTATCTTTTTGGCGGATGATCAGGGGTGGGGGGATTTAAGTGTGAATGGAAATTCCAATCTGTCCACGCCGAACATCGATTCACTTGCGCGGGAAGGCGTGACTTTGAACAATTTCTACGTCTGCGCGGTTTGTGCGCCAACACGAGCTGAGTTTTTAACCGGAAGGTACCATTTGCGCACGGGAGTGAGTGGTGTCAGTCGAGGGGAGGGTCGATTGAACCCGGAGGAAACGACGCTTGCCGATGTGTTCCAATCCGCCGGTTATGCCACCGGGGCCTTTGGAAAATGGCATAATGGCACACAGTCGCCTTATCACCCGAAGGATCGCGGGTTCGATGAGTTTTATGGTTTTACCTCCGGGCACTGGGGACATTACTTCAGTCCGCCACTGGATCACAATGGAGCTCGGGTGCGGGGCAAGGGGTTTGTGATTGATGATTTCACAGATCACGCGCTGGAGTTTATCAGCGAAAACAAAGATCGACCTTTCCTTTGTTATCTTCCCTACAACACGCCTCATTCGCCGATGATGATCGATGACGCGTTTTATGATCCGTTCGCTGATGTTGATCCGGGAATGCGTCACCGTGATCCAGAGAAGGAGGACGTGATGATGACCCGCGCTGCGTTAGCTATGTGCGAGAACATTGATTGGAATGTCGGCCGGGTGTTGCAGCGATTGGACGAATTGCAATTGAGGGACAATACCATCGTGATTTATTTCTCGGACAACGGTCCAAATTCCTGGCGATGGAACGGGGATATGAAGGGGAAAAAAGGAGCCGTGGATGAAGGCGGAGTGAGATCTCCTTTTTTCCTGCGTTGGCCTGAAAAAATTGCCGGTGGAAGGATGGTTGAACAGGTTTCCGGAGCCATTGATTTGTTGCCGACCTTGGCTCAGTTGGCGGGGATTTCGCTCGAATCCCGATTTCCATTGGATGGACGCAGTGTGGCTGATCTGCTTGTTGGAAAGAGGACGGAATTGGAACCGCGCTTGTTGTTCAGTGAATGGCAAAAGAAAGCAAGCGTGCGGTCCGAACGATTTCGTCTTGATCAGACCGGGCAATTGTTCGACATCGAAAACGATCGTGGGCAAACCGATGATGTGTCTGCGGATTATCCTGAAACTGCTTCCCAATTAGCCGAAGCATTGAAAGCACATACTGCCGAGATGAAGCAGGCCTTTGAACCCTTCAGGAATCGTCCTTTCACGGTTGGATTCGGTCCTCGTACTGTGCTGCCAGCTCGCGACGGGGTGGAACACGGTGCCATCACACGTAGCGCCCGGGCGCCCAACAACTCCTTTTTCGAAAACTGGACCAGTGAGGACGATTCCATTACCTGGGATGTGGATGTGGTGCGGCCTGGGCAATATCGTGCCGTTGTTTATTTTACTTGTGGCAAAGAGGACGTAGGGGTGCTTGTTCGGCTGGCGGTGGATGGTGCGGATTCGTTTGCAGAAGCGCGTGTGGAGGAAGTGTTTGATCCGCCGCTATACGACAAATCCAAGGAGCGGGTCGAGCAATCTCATTACTTCGTGAAGGATTTTAAACCGCTCCACCTCGGGAACCTGAACTTGAAACAAGGACGCGCAATGCTGCGATTGACTGTGCCTGAGATGGTGGGGAAAGAGGCCATTGATGTGCATTCCATCGAACTCACCAGAGTCGCCAGTGAAATCAATCCACCCAACTCACCTGCTCAGGATAAAGTAACCGCCATCGTAGGGGCACGTTTGATCGACGGGAATGGCGACTCAGCAAACGATATTGGTGATTTGAGCAAGTGAGCGCTGTGATGTTGAACGGGATTTGGGTGGATATGCCTTCCCGTTGATTCGGGTTGAACTGGAGTAAGGTGATGACGGAATTAAACTCGCACAACGTGTGCGAGTTTTACGGATTAGGCTTATAAGTTGGAAACAGACATGCGTGTTCCAAGGCCATAGCACCATTTTGGACTGCGGTAGCTCGATACCGCTTTGGATACCTTAGGGAAACGTTCTGGCATCCCCACTCCTCTAGATCTTTTCATTGCCCGAAGCTCTGAGTACACACGTGCGAATCGGTGATAGAGGCCATTTGGCGTGAAGAGTATTGATCGTGAATGGGGATCGTATCCAAAGCTCCGTCGAGCCGGAGCATTCCAAAGGGCGCTTGACTGTTGGTCGCTTTTCTTGGATTCGATTGGCGGCAATTTGCATGCTGGTTTCGAGATCCCATGCTTGAAAAATGTCCTCAATGGTAATCTAATGGACTGCATGAATCGCAGGCAATTTATCACGACCGCAACCATGGCCACGTCGGCTTTTGCCGTTCAAGGGCTTGCCGCACAGGCTCCTCATATTGCGTCCAATGTTTACCCGTGGATGACTTTCGCTCGACGGAATGACCGAAACTGGACCGAGCAGGGGCCTGAGGGGATTGGCGCTGTGGCGTCAACGGGCGTGCACGGATTTGAACCTATCGGCGATTCGCCTGATCAGATCCGGAAGCTGGCGGCCTCGCTCGAGGACAATGGATTGGAGATGCGTTCGCTTTATGTGAACAGCAAGTTGCATGAAGCGAAGGAAGCCGAAGCGTCCATTGATTTGGTGTTGGCCATTGCATCGGAAGCCTCCAAGGCAGGGGCAAAGATTGTGGTGACAAATCCGAGCCCGATCCGATGGGGCGGACCCGAAAACAAGAACGATCTTCAATTACATACCCAGGCCACTGCACTCGATCATCTAGGAGCACGGCTGCGCGAGCGTGGGATGATCCTGGCTTACCATAATCATGACGCCGAACTGCGTGAAGGAGCCCGTGAATTTCATCACATGCTGACGGCGACCGACCCGGCCAATGTCAAACTCTGTCTCGATGCCCACTGGGTATACAGAGGATGCGGTAATTCTCAGATCGCGTTGTTTGATGCGGTCGAGCATTACCATGAACGGATCGTGGAACTCCATCTGCGACAGTCCGAAAGAGGCATCTGGACCGAGGTGTTCAAAATGGACGGTGACATTGATTATCGACGTTTGTTTGATCAATTGGAAAGTTGGAGCATCAGTCCTCACCTGGTATTGGAGCAGGCGATCGAGAATGAGACTCCAGATAGTATGACAGCCGTCGAAGCCCATGTTCGAAGTCGTGAAAACCTGCTCGCCGCTCTCTGATATGTTGGCTCGGTTTGGTATCCTATGCTGGATCGTATTGCAGGCTTTCTGCTTGCGGGGGGCGGCCGATGCTTCTCGACCCAATATACTACTCCTGTTTGCGGATGATTTGGGTTACGAGACTTTGGGTAGTTACGGTGGCTTGGATTATGTGACGCCTCATCTGGACCGATTTGCGGAGCGTTCGATTCGATTTACACGAGCCTATACCAGTCCCGTTTGCACGCCGTCGCGGATGAGTTATTACACCGGTCGTTACACAGCGAACCACCGATATACCAAAGTGCTGCCTGTTCATTTGGGAACCCGGGAGGCTGTTTCCTTTGATGAGGATCCAAGCATCGCGCAGGTATTGCAATGTGGCGGATACGCGACTTCGGTCACGGGCAAGTGGCAATTGGCGACCTTGGAGTATCATCCAAATCATATCCGTGATGCGGGATTTGATTCGTGGTGTGTGTGGCAGATTTGGCGGAAAGGTGAAAAGACCACAAGGTATTGGGATCCGTGTTTCAACCAGGATGGGAGCATCCGCCCGGATATTACCGATCGATTCGGACCTGATGTGCTGGCAGATTATGTCATCGAGCGCATGCGTCAGGCAAAGGCTGCGAATCAACCGTTTTACATACATCATAATATGTTGCTGCCTCATTGGCCCATCCTTCAGATGCCTTCGGATAAGTTAGCTGGCAGGGAGGCTTCGTTGAAGGAGATGGTGCGTTACATGGACGGGCTTTGTGGCCGTTTGATCGGCGCCGTAGATGATCTTGGATTGCGTGAAAATACCTGGATCATTTTCATGGGGGACAACGGAACCGATTCGAAAGAGCCACGGCAAACAAAAGCAGGACCAGTCACAGGTGGAAAACATCATTTGGTGGAAGCAGGCATGCATGTGCCTTTGATGATGGTTGGTCCGGGAAGTTTGCGCGGAGGAACGGTGATTGATGATCTGGTGGATATGGCCGATTTCTTTCCCACTTTGTGTGAACTGACGGGATTGTCTGTTCCGGCGTCCGCTCAATTGGATGGTATATCTTTCGCCCCTCGCTTGCTTGGGAAAACAGATCAACCGCATCGCCGATTTGTCACGGCGGGTATCAACGACGATCATTGTGTGTTTGATGGCGATTGGCGCCTACATCAAAAGGGCACTTTGTACGACTGCCGAGCGTTACCAGGGGAATCTATTGTAACTTCAGGGCATGAAGAGATCAGGGATCGGTTGGGGGGGCTACTTGATGGAATACTGGAAACACCTTAGCCGCGTCTGCGGTGGTGCGGATTCCCAATTGAATGATTACGACTTAGACATGGGTTTCACGTTGGGACAACTATGGACTGCGGTGGCTTGACACCGCTTTGGATACCGTTGCAAACCCTTTGGCATTCGATTAGCACGGAAATCTCTCGTCCCCTTAATGCGCAAATCACTTTGAGGGATGTAATGCGGCATGAGCTTTGTGGTGCTGACAGTGAATGTTCCCCGTATCCAGAGCTCCGACAAATCGGAAACACTCCATAGGCATCACTGTCAATTGTAAGAGACGGGGTGAGGGCTTCCTTGCTGAAAATGGATGATTCGATATACTTTCATCCAAAGAAACGGGTTTTATGAAATCTATTTATTTCCATTTCATTGGTTGCATGACCTTGTTGGTATTGGTTTCGTGGCACGAGGTGTACGGAGCAACTCCGCATCTCAAAATCTCCGACAATGGGCGGTTCCTGGAATACGCCGATGGTCAAAGGGCTGGTAAGGGATTTTTCTATCTGGGCGATACCGCTTGGGAATTGTTTCATCGTCTGAATCGGGAAGAGGCCTCTTCGTATCTTGTTAACCGGGCTAACAAGGGTTTTACGGTAATCCAGGCGGTTGCCTTGGCTGAGCTGGACGGTTTGAATGCACCCAATCCCTACGGTCATCGACCTTTCATTGAGAACGATCCCAGGCGTCCGGACGTAAAACAAGGTCCTCAGAATGATTATTGGGATCACGTGGATTACATCGTCGAAAAAGCGGCATCTCTTGATTTGTTCATCGGTATGCTTCCAACATGGGGGGACAAATGGCAGCCAAATGGTGGTAAAGGTCCATTGGTGTTTGATGAAGCTAATGCGCGTACCTATGGCCAGTGGTTGGGGGCACGTTACCGTGATCAACCGATCATCTGGATTTTGGGCGGGGATCGAAATATTTACACTGACTCCGAAAAACGCGTCATGGAATCCATGGCTCTTGGACTCAGGAAAGGCGATGAAGGAAATCACCTGATCACTTTCCATCCGCGTGGGCCCGGATTATCATCGGATTACTTTCATAACTCGGAATGGTTGGATTTCAATATGGTTCAATCTTCACATGCAGCAAGAGATCATGATAACGGGCTGTTCATCGAACATGATTACGCTCTCAATCCCGTCAAGCCGACACTGGACGGGGAACCGCGTTATGAATCCATTCCTGTCGGTTTTTATAATCGAGATGTCGCCCGCAATTTAAAGTTCGATGATTACGATGCGCGTCAGGCTGCCTACTGGGCATTGATGGCAGGGGCATGTGGGCATACCTACGGAAACGGAAACGTCTGGCAGATGTGGGATCGACAACACGCGTCCGTGCTTGGAGCCAGCATACCTTGGCATGAAGCCATCGATCATCCTGGTGCGTTTCAAATGAAGCACGTTCGAAAGCTTTTCGAATCCCGTCCATTTACCCGTCTTGCTCCGAAAGATGGTTTGGTTCTGGATGGACCGAACCGTGGAGTAGCCAAGGTGCGAGGGGTGGTGGCTGGTGATGGTTCGTTTGCGTTTGTTTATTCACCTCGCGGTGAGCAGTTCAGTGTGAATATGAATGAAATCGCCGGCGGCAAAATCCGGGCAAGTTGGTATGATCCGCGATATGGCACATCCGTGCTGATTCACACTGGAGATACGAAGGGTATTCAATCGTTCGTGCCTCCGAGTTCAGGGAGAGGGCAGGATTGGGTGCTTGTTTTGGACAATGCGGACCTTGATTGGGCTTTACCGGGGGAGTTTACGCTTTCGAAGCATTAACCTTCGTTGCACATCGAAAGATAAAGGATGTTCAGGTAGATTTCCAATGATGTTGGGATCTCGATGCGCCCGCTAGCGCCAGCTATGCGGGTGTGGTGTATTCGAGGACCGAAGGCTTCCCGAAACGGATGCGTGTTGGACTGCGGATACCATGAGGTTGCGTGTCGGGGACGACAGGTAGATCGTATCGTCTCGATGCGCCCGCTAGCGCCAGCTATGCGGATGGGGTGTATTCGAGGACCGAAGGCTTTCCGAAACGGAGGTGTGTTGGAATTCGGATGCCATAAGGTTGCGCGTCGGGGACGACACGCGTTACCTGGTTTTTTTTAAAGGCTTGCCCTTTTCTTCAGTTCTTGTTCGATGGCCTTTTTTTCGGCTGCGGCGTCGAAGTCAGGATTTTTTTCTGTTGGGACCGGGGCCTTGATATCCTTGCGCCATTGTTTCATTCGCTTGTGTAGTTCCTTTAATTTCTCCGGATGTCGCTTGGCCAGATTGGTTGTTTCACCGATGTCATCTTTCAAGTTGAAGAGTTCCAGATCGCCTGATTCAAAATATTCCAGGAGCTTCCAGTCCCCTTGACGAATGACGCCAACCGGTCGTGACCGGAACAGGGCGTCTCGTTGCTCGAATGCGCTCTTACCCCCGTAACTTTGAAGATAGGCGGGGAAATGCCAGAAAAGTGAACGAGGCTTCAGTTCGCCGCCTTGAAAGAGTGATACCAGGCTCAGTCCGTCCTGCGGTTGACCTTCGGCGGCTGTGGCACCGGTCATTTCCAGGAAGCTTGGGTAAAGGTCAACGCCAATGATCGGGGTGTTGGTTCGGCTGCCCGGTTTTACTTTGCCGGGCCATTTGATGAAAAACGGTTCGCGGATGCCGCCTTCATAGTAGGTGCCTTTGTAACCTTTCAGAGGATGCATGTCGGTTCCCGGCCCATATCCGCCGTTGTCAGAGAAGAACACGACGGCAGTCTTGTCAGTCAGTCCCAATTCATCAATCCGATCCACGATGTGTTTTACCCCGTCATCTACTGCCTGAATCATGGTGGCCATTTTGGCGTTGGAGTGGAGTTTGCCGGGTGTCTTGGCTTCGTATTTGGGGAGGAGATCTTTCTTGGCCTGGATGGGGGTGTGAACTGCAAAAAGCGTCAGGTAAAGGAACCATGGTTGATCTTTGTTTTCAGAAATGAAAGAGGCGGCACGATTGCAAATCGTCGTCGTAACGAATTCGTCCTTGGGGGCATCTTGCAGTCCGGGAACGTTGCCATGCGGTGGATAATACCCGCGAGGCGGACCTCCCGAGTGTGTCCCTCCGACATTTACATCAAAGCCATAAGGGATGGGGTCGTCGGACAGATGCCATTTGCCCATGGTGGCCGTTTTGTATCCGGCCTTCTGTATCCGGTGAGCCCAGGTTTGAATGTCTGTCCGCAGGGTGTCGGTGCCGGGAATGTGTTTGAGGCGGCGGTGTGCGGGCTTGCCGCGCGGTCCGGTGCCGACGTTGAAGATTTCATGGCGCGGCGTGTATTGTCCGCTCAGGAGGCATGCCCTTGCTGGAGCGCAGTTGGCCGCGCAAGAATAGGCCTGCGTGAAGATCATGCCCTCACCTGCCAGTCGGTCCAGAGTAGGAGTCTCATAAAAATCCGATCCCATGTAACTGGTGTCTTTCCACCCGAAATCATCGAGAAAGATGAACAGGATGTTGGGTTGATCACTTGTTTGCGCGGAAAGCGAGAGATTCATTAACAGACCCGCAAGGATCAGGAAGCAAAATGAGTTTTTCATGGTTTTCAGGTGGTAGATAAGCCCCATTTAAGGTGTTTCATCATCTGCCGTCAACGCAATGTGTCCAGGGGAACACTATCTTATTGTGGTGATTGGTGGAGAGCTTTTGCCAAGGCAATGAATTGTTCGAATTTGATGGCCTGGGCGCGGACCATGGGATCGAGATTGAGTTGGTCTTTGGCTGTTTCCAGAGCCTCGGGTTTCCAGCGTTGTTTGAGGAGTTTCCAGACGATTTTGCGGCGCTGGGAGAAGGCGAGTTTGACGAGTTGGACGTAGGTCTTGAGTTCGTTGTGGGTCAAGAGTGGTTCCGGATAGCGCTCGAGGGTGACGCAGGAGGATTCGACGTCGGGTTCGGGGAAGAAGCAGCCGGCCGGGATCTTGAATTTGTCGGAGGCTTTAAAGCGAGCCTGGAGGAGCAGCGTCATGACGCCGTAGGTCTTGGTGTTGTAGGGAGACACGATGCGGTCCACAACTTCTGACTGCAGGGTGGCGGTCATGCGTTTGGGTGGATGTTCGCTGAGCGCCAGTTCGATCAGGATGGGGGAACCGACTGAGTAGGGGAGGTTCGCCGCCAGTTTCCAGTTGCTCCAGTTCTGGGGCTCCTTTTTTAACCACGCCAATGCGTCGATGTGTTTGAGTGTGAAATTGGGTTCATTTTCGAACAAGACTTCGAGGGCTTCGACGAGGCGCTTGTCAATTTCGATCGAGGTAACCTTTGCTTGTCGGTTCAATAGCTCGCGCGTCAGAGGGCCAAGGCCGGGACCAATCTCAAGGATTTGCTCGTCGGGTTGGATGTCGGCGGCATCGGCGATGCGTTTGATCTGGTTTTGATCGTGCAGAAAGTTTTGTCCAAGGGATTTGGTCAGGAGAATGTTTCGATCTGACAGTATGGATTTGATCTCGCTCAGTTTCATGGCTGAATCACTTTCCGAAATGTTTTCAACAGCTTTTGTGTTGCCTGGTTCATTTCTTTTTCCGAGATGATCAATGGAGGGGAGATGCCGAGGACCTCTCCGTGATCACCTTCGGGTAAAACAATGACTCCGTTCTGCAGTAATTCGCTGGTCCACCGTATGACGGTGTCCCCATCGGGCCGGTTGTGTTTGTCGCGCACTTCCAGTCCCAACATCAACCCTCTTCCGCGTGGCATGACCCGGTCTTGCCAGGGGGCAAAGGTGTCTTTCAACAGACGCAGCCAGGCCTTGCCTTTGCGTTGAGCTGCTTGAGCCAGTTTGTTTGATTTTAATTGTTTCAGTTGAGCCAGTGCCATGGCGCAACCTACCGGGTGTCCAAGATAGGTGCTGGTGTGGATGGCTTCTCCTTGTGAAGGGGGCCAGGCTGCATCCATGAGGTTTGATTCTCCGATACAGGCCGACATGGGGAAGCCTCCGGTCAATGCTTTGCCGACACAGATGAGGTCCGGAAGGACAGTATCGTTTTCGCAGGCGAACCATTTCCCGGTGCGTCCGAAGCCGGTGTAAATTTCATCGAGGATCAGGCAAACCTCGTGTCTGTCGCAGAGTTGACGTAACTGCTTTAAGAAACCATCGGGTGGAATGTTCAATCCGCCTCGTGATTGGATGGGTTCCAGGATAATGGCACCGATCGGTTTCTTTTTCAGTATCGATTCGATGGCCGTGAGTGATTTGGCAGCTTCGGGTTCATCCGTGGGGAAAGGTGCAAAGTGGCCGAATTGTTTTAATTGGCTCAGAAATCCGCCTCGAAAATGTTTGCGATGTGTGACGGAAAGAGCCCCGTAGCCAAGTCCGTGGTAGCCGCTTTTAAAGGCAACGACACCCTGTTTGCCGGTGGCCAGGTGTGCGGTTTTCAGGGCGGATTCCACGGCTTCGAACCCGGAATTGCAAAAGATGGTTTTGCCTTTGAGTGGTTTTCCTTGTGAGTTGGCTGAGGTCTTCGACCAGCGTTCAAAGGTCCAGCGGCTGAGTTCTCGGGCGAGCTTGGCTTTACCTTCGTGCGGATGGACGTCGCCCATGGCATGCATCAAGGTACGCATTTGTTTGCTGCCTGCTTCCACGATCTCTTTGGGGGCGTGACCGCAGGCTGCCACTCCGAAAGCGGCGGTCAGGTCCAGATATCGTTTTCCTTCCGCGTCCCATACATGCATGCCTTTGGCTTTTTCCCAGACCACAGGCCAGGTTCCATCCTCCGACATGAAGGTGACGTTACGGGACTCATAGTCCTTCAGTTTTTGAAGGATCTTGTTGGTCCGTGTCTGGTGTGGGGATGGCATGGCAGTGATCAAACACCCTTGGCATCGGCTGGCCAGATGATTTTATGGAGCTGTGCCTGGAAACGCGCCGGGAGTGCGTCCTGCATCATCTGATCAATGAGTTCCTGTCGGGAGATCAATGCTTCGGGTTTGGGAGCGGGTTTCAAGTTGGGATCCTGTTGGGATGCGGTCAAAGGTGCGCACCAGGATATCAGGAGTTCACAGCGTTCGTTCAAATGCCATTTCTCTATCTGTGTTTTACACCATCGATAATCTTCATGGGTGGCAATGACGAACTTGATCTCGTCCTGCGCGGTGAGGTGTTCCATGTTCTCCCAACGCATGCGATCCGATTCACCGCTGCCGGGGCATTTGAGATCCATGATGCGGTGGCTGCGTGGATCGAGTTTTTGGATGTCATGCGCGCCGCTTGTTTCGGTCAATACGGTATATCCCAGGTCACACAGCCTGGATACGAGTGTTGGACTTTCTTTTTGAAGCAGCGGTTCCCCGCCGGTCAGCTCAATCAGTGGCAGTGTTTGACCTTGCTTTCCTTTTTGTTCGAAGGGTCGTGCCATGTCTTGAACGGTTTGGAGGATGGCGTCGAGGGACATGGACTGGCCTCCTTTGAACGCGTAAGCGGTGTCGCAATAGGAGCAACGCAGATCACATCCGGTCAGGCGTATGAAAATACAGGGCAGACCGGCGAAGGTGCTTTCGCCCTGGATGCTCAGGTAGATTTCGTGGACCAATAAATTGCCGCTCATCTTCGGGGGGGGGCGATTACTTGCTTGCCTGAGCCAATTTTTCCCAGAGAAGTGCGCTCATCTTCATTCCTTTTCGGAATGCGGTCAGGCTCATTTTCTCATTGGGGGAATGGGCGTTGTCGTCCGGCAGCCCAAGGCCCAGCAGGAGTGTGTCTGCTTTGAGGACGCGTTTGAATTCGGTGACGATGGGGATCGAGCCTCCTTCACGCATCAATACGGGCGGGTATTGGAATGCTTCTTTCAAAGCATCGAGGGCGGCTCCGGCAAAAGGACCGTCTGGTGCGGTGACGTAGGCTTTGCCACTGTGTCCTTTTTCAAAGGACATTTTGACGGTTTTAGGGCAGAGCCGTTTGAGGTGCCTTTCGAGAAGCCTCAGGATTTTTTCAGGTTTTTGATCCGGCACCAATCGACAGGTGATCTTGGCTGAGGCCATGCTTGGAATGATGGTTTTACTGCCTTCTCCCTGATAACCGGATGTCAGACCGTTGATCTCCAGGGTTGGACGGGCGGAGCGACGTTCGACGGTATTGAAATTGCGTTCGCCGAACAATTCACGCACACCCAGGTCGCGGGCGAGTTTGGTGTCCTTGTGCGGGAAGCGTTTGGCCTGGTCACGTTCCAGTTTACTGAGAGGAGCGACATCATCATAAAATCCCGGGACGGTGATGCGACCATCGGCGTCTCTCAATTGGGCCAACATCTGGCATAGAACCATGGCGGGATTGTCCACCGCACCTCCGTAGATGCCCGAATGCAGATCGCGGTTGGGACCGGTCAGGGTGATCTCGCAGGCGGCCACGCCCCGGAGCCCATAGGTCAGTGCCGGATGTTTCAGGTCGGGCATGCCATTGTCGGATACCACAATGGCCGCTACATCCAGTTCCGGTTTCAATTTCTCCAAAGCCGGGGTGAGTGATTCGCTGCCGACTTCTTCTTCGCCTTCGATGAGGAAGGTAATGTCGCAGGGCAATTCCGTGCCGGTTTTCAGGTAGGATTCGACCGCTTTCAAATGGACGAAGTGTTGTCCCTTGTTGTCGGTGGCCCCGCGCGCGAACAGGTTGTCACCTTCAATACGTGGTTCGAATGGTTGGGATGTCCAGAGGTTCAGTGGTTCGGGGGGCTGAACGTCGTAATGCCCATAGACCATGAAGTGAGGTTTCTTGGATTTGCCTTTGCGCGGCGTCTTGGCCAGGACGATGGGATGGCCGCTGGTTTTGATGACGCGCGTTTTGAGTCCAATGGATTTGCAATGGTTCGCAAGCCAGGTGGCAGCGTTTTTGACGTCCTTATTGTGGGTGGATTGCGCGGACACACTGGGGATTCGTAAGAAATCCTTCAGTTCCTCGAGAAATTGATCCTGGTGATCTTCCAAATATTGAATGCATTCCTTCGACATGGCATTGAACCTACAGACAGGCTTGTCGGAATGCCAACGGAAAAACGGGCGGGATGCAGGGTTGTAGGGTAGATTGTGGATTGAGTAAGGGGTAGTGAATTTGATTTTTTGACAGGATGAACAGGATGCACAGGATTTACTTACATATTGGAATTTAGGGGAGTGGATTTGCTTGAATCATTTTTTCTGCGACTTGCGTTTGGGATGATGGGGGTTATGGTGGGCGTTTATGAGTATTGTGACCAAGACTGGGGACGGGGGGCAGACGCGATTGATGTTTAATCATGAAACGGTCAAACATGATCCGCGTGTGGATGCTTATGGGGCGATTGACGAATTCAATGCGGCCCTGGGGGTGGTGCGTGGACACGGAGCCACGCCCATTGAACTAAAGGAGCGCGTGTTGAAGGTGCAAAAGGATTTGATCGGGGTGATGGGGGAGGTGTCCACGCCAAGCGACTCCGTTGAAAAATATCGATCCGCCGGATATGCCTGCTTATCGGATTCAGACGTGGCTGAGGTGGAAAAGCGGATCGAAACGCTTGAGGAACAGCTTGGGCCTTTCAATGACTGGTGTCTTCCGGGAGGTTCTGAGGCGGGGTCTTTGGCCGACTGGGCCAGGACTGTTTGCCGGCGTGCCGAACGATCGGTTTGTCATTTGCATGCTCAGGAGCCGTTCTCGAACCAATCGATCATCGTCTATTTGAATCGCCTGAGTGATTGGCTATGGTTGGAAGCCCGTGCCTTGGATCGCGCATGATGTATCAGTCGGCACTATTCGATCTGGACGGCACACTCACCAACCCTTTTCTGGGCATTACTCGCTGCATCCAACACGCATTAAGAGAGCTGGACCGTCCTGTGCCTCATGCGGATGAACTCAAGTGGTGTATCGGACCTCCTTTACTGCCCAGTTTCAGAATCTTGTTGGGTGACGAGCACTCTCATTTGGCGGAACAGGCATTGGTCAAGTATCGAGAACGTTTCGCAACGGTTGGATTGCTCGAGAATGAACTGTACCCCGATATCAAGGAAACCCTTGCTCCTCTCAAAGACTCGGGATGTAAATTGTTTTTGGCAACGGCCAAGCCGATTGTTTTCGCCCGCAGAATCATGCAGCATTTTGAGTTGACCGGTTTTTTTGAAGGATTGTATGGCAGCGAACTGGACGGCACGAGGTCCAATAAAGCCGATCTGATTCAATACATCCTCGAAGAACGTAGCATCAGTCCAGAGACCGCTGTGATGGTAGGTGACCGTGATCAGGACGTTACGGGTGCAATCGCTAACCATCTGGATTGCATCGGTGTATTGTGGGGTTATGGTGGTCGGGAAGAGTTGGAAACGGCTGGAGCCTCGAGATGGGTGCATCGTCCCTCGGAGTTGACAGAGATCATTGGGCTCAGGTGATCCTGTTTTCTTTATTCAAGTGTGAAACATTACAAGTGAAATTTTTGATATGATGAAATTGTGCTGGATCCATGATGATTCGGAGCAGGCGCGGGAGCAATATGGTTTCCTCACGCAAACGTGTGGCTACATTGATTTTGAATCGCGGGGGCGTTTGTGTCTTGCTGGCAAGGATCGAAAGGCCTTTTTACATGGGCAGGTTACCCAGGACGTTAAGAATCTTGCTGCCGGGACCGGTACATTCTCCGCATTGGCCGATGGGAAGGGTAAAATCCAGGCCGACCTGAATATTTACTGCCTGACCGATGAACTGTTGCTGGATTTTAACGTTGGTTTAATCGATATGGTTAAGGAACGTTTGGAACGATATCTCGTTTCTGAAGATGTGGACATCATCGACCCTTCAGAATTTTACACCATGGTCAGTCTCCAGGGGCCGCAGGCGGTTAAGGTGCTGCAAAATGTGTTTCCCAATGTTTCCCTGCCGACGGATGCATGGAGCTTTCTGGAAGTTTCCTGCGGCGATGATGGAGGCATCTATGTTTGCCATCGACCTCGATGTGGTTTGGCGGGATTCGATCTGTTCATTCCAAAGGCCATTTCGTCTGAATGGTCGGAGACATTGAAATCGGCTGTTCGCACGCTTGGGGGAGGGGTGGTAGAGGACACTGCATTACGTATGGCGGGTATCGAGACAGGTGTTCCGATGATGGGGAACGACATGTGCGATGATATTTTGGTGCAGGAAACCGGGCTGGAAACGCAAGCCGTTAGCTATCAAAAGGGTTGTTATATTGGTCAGGAAGTGATTTCACGCATTCGGACGATGGGAAAAGTCAATAAGGCGCTGCGACGTCTTGAATTCGAGACGTTTCCTCAGTTGGAAGACGGGATGGAATTATCTATCATGTCCGGTGATCAAGTGGCCGGTTTTGTGACGAGTGCTGCAGTGGTTCCCGTCGGTCCGTCTCGTGTGTCAGGCCTTGGATATATCAAACGAGCTTTTCTGGAATCGAATGAACCATTGACTTGCAAAGACCTTTCCGGAAGCGAGATACCGGTCAAAGTCATGGGGCTTCCTTCAGCACTTGGATTTCCGGCCTGACCGGTTCACTGACACCTTTCGGTCAAAATCCCCATTCAATGGCTTGCCAATAGCGGTTTTTTTCCTCCAAGATGGGGCCTTTGGTCATGTTAACGGATCGACAGTGGTTTTTTTGCGCCATTCTGATGTATGGAGTGAGCGTTATTTATTCGGTCTTCCTTTGGCGGAAAGGTTTTCGCAAGGATGATTGGGTAAACTATGTACTTCTCCTGGCCGGGTTCGTGATGCATACCACCGCCTTGATGTTGCGCGGTTTTTCTTTCAATCGGTGCCCTGTGAACAATCTTTTCGAGGCCACCATGTTTGTGGATTGGTCAGCGGTGGGGGTTTATCTGGTTCTCGGGCTGATTCCCAAGATTCGTTTTCTTGGGGCCTTTGCTTCTCCAATCTTTTTCTTTCTGGGGATCTATGCCCTGATGCCTGGACTGGATCATCACGATCCGGACGGTGAAATCACCAAGAATTGGGCGGTCAGCCTTCATGCTGTGCTGATCCTGGTTTCCTATGGGTCCTTTGGATTGTGCGCTGTGGCGTCCTGCATGTATTTGATCCAGGAACGTCATTTGAAGAAGCATAACATCTCCGCCATTCTGTCGGTGCTGCCACCCATTCAACGACTTGAAGCAGTTGCCGGAAAATTGCTGATCGGAGGGCTGGTTCTCTTGACGCTGGGGCTGGCTCTGGCTCCTTTGATCGTGAAGGACAAGGAGAATCTGGTGTTTTATGAAGATGCCAAAATACTGTGGTCAATGCTTGTGTGGGCGGCCTATGCCGTGATCGTCGCGGCCCGATGGAAATGGCTTTTTGGTGGCAAGCGTCTGGCCTGGTGCCTGATTGCCGGATTCATCTTTTTGATACTCACTTTTTCCGCAACGAACATGATGTCGGACCTGCATCGTTAAATGAAGATTGAGCCTGAGAAGATGAGAAATGGAAATGTTCCAACGATGAAGGGAGGAGGCCGGTAATATGTCGATTATCGTTGTTGGTATCAGTCATCATTCGTCATCGGTTTCTGTCCGTGAACGTTTTGCTTTTGCCGAATCCGAAATTGATGATGTGTTACGAAGCCTGACCGATCGAGGTTTGGCGCAGGAGAGTGTTTTGCTATCCACCTGTAACCGGGTGGAACTTTACGTTTCAACCCGTCTTCCCGCCACAGAGGCCCTGCATGCCATCAAGCAGTTCCTGATCGAGAACCGTCAGTATCAGGATGTGATCCAGGACGAGATTTATTGCCATGCCAATCCTTCCAGCGTGGAACATCTTTTCAGAGTGGCAAGCGGATTGGATTCGCTGGTGCTGGGGGAGACGGAGATCCTTGGTCAATTGAAGAAAGCCTATCACCTGGCCATGGAGATGAAATTTACCGGTGGTCGATTGAACAAAGTGTTCCAAAAGGCTTTCAATGTTGCCAAATACATACGATCCAACACGGGGATCCAACGGGGAAGCACTTCCGTGGGCTCGGTCGCCGTGGAATTGGCGGACAAGATTTTTGACGGGCTCAAAGGGCGGCGCGTGATGGTGATCGGAGCGGGGGATACCAGTGAGAAGACAGCTCGCTCGCTGCTTTCCCGTGGCGCTTCCGAAGTGGCGGTGACGAACCGGTCTTACGAACGTGCCGAGGAATTGGCCGGAAATCTGAATGGTCGCGCTGTGCCTTTTCAGGAATGGGAAGCCGAGTTTGAAGAATTGGACATCGTCATCAGCAGCACCTCGGCACCGACTTATGTGCTCGATCGCGCCCGGGTTGAGAAGCTCATTCGACCGCGCAAATCACGTCCGCTCTTGTTGATTGATATTGCCGTTCCAAGGGATATTGATCCCGAGATCAATGAACTGGACAATGTCTACGTCTACAACATTGACCACCTTCAGTCCATCGCTCAGGATTATCTGGAACAGCGGCAAAAGGAAATCGACACCTGCGAAGCATTTATCAAGGAAAAGGTGGAGGAAGTATTGGGATCACTCAACCCACCAGGGCATGCGGCCAAAGACGGTCCAATGATTCAGGCCGATGCGCGTGAAGCCGGTTGAGTCGCGGGCAGTTTGACTTTATGGGTTCGAATCGGAATTGACGAAAGAAACAATATCATGGGAGCAGCATCCACAGAGAGTGACAACGTCATCATTGCAACGCGCGGAAGCGCCTTGGCATTGGTTCAATCAAAATTTATTCAATCGGAATGCCAGCGTTTGTTCCCCGATCTGAGTTTTGAACTCAGCATCATGAAAACCACCGGGGATCATCTGCAGAAAGCCGCCGAAGCCGATGCTCACTCTCCGACGCTGCCCAAGGGATTATTCACCAAGGAACTGGAAACCGCCTTGTTGAGCGGCGAGGCCGACCTTGCGGTTCACAGCCTGAAAGATCTTCCAACTGAATTGCCGGAGGGACTTGAACTGGGATCTGTCACGGAGCGTGAGGATGTGCGTGAGGTGTTGATCTTCAAGAAAGCGCCCAAAGTTAATGAAGTGGCGAATCCGGGACAGTTCCTCCGCAGCAAAGCCTGTGTGGCGACCAACAGCCCACGACGCCAGGTTCAACTGAAGCAGTGGAACAAGGACCTGAAGGTCGTTCCCATGAGAGGCAACGTTCCAACGCGGTTGCGTAAACTGGCCGAGAATGAAGAGCTGGATGCAACGATCCTGGCCAAAGCCGGATTAAATCGTTTGGGTTATTCCATCGATGGGGACGGACGATTGGCGGGGAATGACGTTCCTGAAGGATTGTTCGCCGTCGTCATTGAGGTGAACCAAATGCTACCCTGTGTCGGGCAGGGGTGCCTGGGCATTGAGATCCGGGCAAACGATGATCGCATTCGCAAGATCATTCAGGCTCTCTCTCATGAACCCTCTACCATCGCCGCCACGGCCGAACGGGCATTTTTGAAGCACATGGGCGGTGGTTGCCAAACTCCATATGCCGCCTACGGAACTTTGGATGGCGAACGATTGAAACTGCTGGGACGTACGTTCCATGGCGGCGCCTGCCATGACGCCGAACTGGAAGGTCAGGCCGACCAGGCCGAAGCACTCGGAATCCAACTCGCGGAAGCCCTCAAGCCTTAACGCCCTTCCAGCCCGGATCACATCATGCTTCCCACATTGACAACGCTGTTTTGGGTGGGACTCGGCAGCGCCATCGGTGGTATGGGTCGATACGGCGTATCAGTTTGGGTGCAACGTCAGTTCCCGCATGAATTCCCCTGGGGAACCTTGACTGTCAATGTGGTCGGGTCTTTCGTGATTGGATTTCTGGCCATGCTGTCCGGAAATGAAGGCCATTGGATGAGCCATCCAAACGCCCAGCGGTTCTTCATTGTCGGCTTGCTCGGCGGGTTCACCACCTTCTCCTCCTTCAGTCTCCAAACTCTGCAACTCGCCCAACAGGGACACACCGGACTGGCAATCGGCAATGTCTTGTTGTCCGTGCTTTCATGCCTGCTGTTTGTGTGGGCGGGGGCAGGGGTGGCTGCCAAATACGTGTTGCGTTAAGTTGCCTGCTGGGTATGGTTTATGCTCTGGAACCATCATGCCAGGAATTATGGAATGCTACCGAATCAAACGGGCGCAGTTCATTTTTTAGACAATGGAGGGGAGAGTTCCACCTCGCCCCAAACTTTCCCCTTAAAAACGTTTCTGAGCAAAAGGAATGGAACGCGGGGAGACTATTGTTCATCGAATGACTGTGATGTTTCCATTGCAGCTTGAAAAGGGTTCCAATGCACTGAGGTTTGAAGTGGGTGTAAGTCGGAGCTTACCCCTCCGGTTAAGGATTTCTAATTTTTGAACTGCGCCCGAATCAAACCCGAAAGAACTTTTACGCTTGAATCATTGGGAGAACAGCCAGATGAAGTTAATTCCTGTTCATCCTGTAAATCCTGTCTAAAAAAAGTTCCAATTCAAATCAACCGATCTCCTGTCACCTCGACGTTTCCACTCTCCTTCAGTTCTGCTTGATGTCGTGTTGCTCTACTTATTAGGATGCGCGCATGGCAAAGCGAAACTTGTTCATTGGTATAGATAGCGGAACTCAGTCCACCAAGGTTTTGGTGGTGGACGGGCGTTCCGGAAAAGTCGTGTCGGAAGCTTCCCAAGCCTATGGCTTGATCGAGGGATTGCCTCCCGGCGCCAAGGAACAACATCCCCATACCTGGCGCGAAGCTACTGAGAAATCGATCAAGAAAGCCCTTAAACTTGCAAAGGCTTCCAGGGATGAAGTCCGCGCCATTGGCATCAGCGGTCAGCAACATGGGTTCGTGCCTCTGGATAAATCCGGAGAAGTGATTCGCCCTGCCAAGCTCTGGTGCGATACCAGCACTTCGGCGGAGTGTGAGGAAATGACCGAAGCATTGGGCGGTGTGAAGTCCACGATCAAGGAAATCGGCAATGCCATCCTGCCCGGATTTACCGCTCCCAAAATACGTTGGCTCAAAAAGAATGAGCCCAAAAATTTCAAACGACTCAAAACCATTCTGCTGCCACACGATTATTTGAATCATTGGCTGACAGGACATGCCGTGATGGAATACGGGGACGCCAGTGGTACTGCCTTGCTGGACGTGCGCAAACGCGCCTGGTCCGACAAGGTGATGGCCACGATCGATGAAAAGGTGCCCGGTATGTTGCCTGAACTGATCTCCAGCGATCAACCGGCAGGCAATTTGCAATCTTCGACAGCCACCTCTCTCGGTCTCAATGAAGATGTCCTGGTCAGCGCCGGTGGCGGGGATAACATGATGGGAGCGATTGGTACTGGGAACACCCGCAGTGGTGTCGTCACCGCGAGCTTCGGTACAAGCGGAACCATTTATGCCTGCGCCGACAAACCCGTCGTCGACCCCAAAGGCGAAATCGCGGCTTTTTGTGATTCCACCAACCAATGGTTGCCTCTGCTTTGCACGATGAACGTCACCGTTGCCACCGAGTTGGTGCGATCCGAACTGGGATGGACTCACGATCAATATGCCAAAGCCGCAGCCAAAGTGCCTGCAGGTTCGGATGGTCTTCTTTTGTTGCCCTATCTTGAAGGGGAACGTACACCCAACTTGCCGGATGGAACCGGCGTCTGGATCGGCTACCGTCATCAGACCTCGTCCGCTGGTCACCGTGCGCGTGCCGCCATGGAAGGTGTGACCTTGGGAATGAACTACGGATTGAACCGACTGCGAACGCTCGGATTGAAACCAACTCAGATTCGGGCCACCGGCGGCGGGGCCAAATCCAAAGTCTGGCGACAAATCATGGCGGATGTGTTCAACGCGGAAGTGGTGACCCTGAAAGTGGCCGAAGGGGCCGCCTACGGAGCGGCCTTGCAGGCAATGTGGTGCTGGCGCAGGGAACGGGGCGAGACGATTTCCATTGGGGACATCACGGATCGTTTTGTGAAAGTCAACACCAGGGAAACAGCTCAACCCAACGAAAAACATGTGGCCACTTACGGGGCGTTACAGACCTTGCAAGACAAGACGGCGACTTCGTTGAAGAAAGTGTTCACCGACCATCGTTCCATTACGACCGGGTAAACACTGCTCCGTCTCTGGAGTGCGGTGTGCAGCACCGCTCTGGATACCTTGCGATAACGCAATGTGCATGGAGTTTTCTAAGATGATTCGAATGAGAGTTAGAGTTAAAATCTGTGGGATTACTTGCCTGGAGGATGCTGAAAACGCGGTGGCAAGCGGAGCCGATGCGCTGGGGTTCATGTTTTATCGTCCCAGCAAACGGTTCGTTGAGGTAGAGACCGCCGCCGCGATTTGTCAGGCACTGCCGCCCTGTGTGACCAGAGTGGGTGTTTTTGTGAATGCTGCACGCGAAGAAGTCGAGCAGACGCTGGAGGCTTGTGGTCTTGACCTCCTCCAATTCCATGGAGAGGAATCCCCGGAGGATTGTACCGGTTATCGCGTGAAAACCATGAAAGCATTGCGTGTTCACGATGCCGCCAGTCTGAGTTCCCTGAACGATTATCAGACCAATGCCTGGCTGGTGGACAGCTATCAACCGGGAGAGCGGGGCGGCACCGGGCATGCTTTTCAATGGGATGTGCTGAAATCCATCCGTCCCTATGCCAGACCGCTCTTTCTGGCCGGCGGTTTGAAACCGGACAACATTGAAGAAGCCATCCGATCCGTCCAGCCATTCGGGGTGGACGTATCCTCCGGAGTAGAATCCCAACCCGGTCGAAAATGCCCCGACAAAATGAGCGCTTTTATCCGGAACACCCTGAAAACCGTCGCGCCATAGCCACATTCAGTCCGACCAAGTTGCCGGAAACTGATTTATTATCCCATACGCAAAAGATCACAGCGGCGGTGGCCAGTTGCCTGCACTGCCCTGGTAGGGCACAAAGTCATCATACCTGCTCGCCCCTAGCTCTGCGAACTCTATTCCAAATCTCCTTTGTCATATCAAGTCTCCAGACTCCAGTAAGCAAGTAGCGAAAACGGGAACTCAACTGTGCTTCCTGCTCAACCCGTTCAATGAAGGCTGGGCCGTGGTAGGAAAGCAATGTCTCTAGAGGTCCTGCAGCAAGCAGAGACTCATCCTCCCTGGAAAGATCGCGCCGATAAATCTCCAGAATGGCAGCCCAAGCAATCTCTGGTGCGTCTGAACATGCGTCGAACATGGTCTTGTCGCACTCGAACCACTGCTTTACTACTTCATCGACGGTGAAAGTCTCCATGATAGGATAGTGGCCTACCGCAAAGATCACCTATGCGGATGGAGCGTCAGCGGAATCCGCATTAGGTGCATCGCCTTGTTCAATATCTGGATTGATTCGATCACAGGGAGATGGTTCGACAGCGGGTGCCTTATCGAGCAAATGGATCAATTGGTCGGTACTACCACGGGCAGCTCGACTTTGAACATACGAATCTGCATCCGCTACAGTTACCCGTTGAGAAAGAACAGCTGCAACGTAATCATCCACTGATACCCCATCCTCACGAGCGAAGTGCTCCACGCGGCTTCTAATCGATTCTGGAATATTGATATTCAACGTGCTCACATTCTCAATATACGTAGGAATTGGTTGGGTGTCACTATGGAAATACCGAAGGAATCGAGTCCGCGAAAGTCGCGAATATTATGGGTCACGATGTGGGAAGCCCCCGAAGCCAACGCGCACTCAAAAACGTGATCATCCTTGGGATCTGGTAGAAAGGGACGCCACCGGAAATAAATGTAAGCCTCTGTTGAAACGGCACAAAAAGAATTGATGAAAGAATCAATTTCTTCGTCTGTATAGCATGTCACCATGCCCGGCCGATGCAAGACATCGTCATATTCAAGAATCAACGCAGTCGACACAGCCGTCCGAGTCTTGCCACCTGCAAGAAAACGAATCAACTCATTGGATGCACCCAAACGAGCGCATCGCTGAAACCAACACATTGGAATCAAGAACGCAGATCACTGAAGCAGAATATTCACACTGAGCTGTAAATCAATGCTTCGATTTATTAGGACGATATGCTAACTCGGTCTAATTGGAAACATAGCCTCATCTACCATGATGATAGTGGCTTCGTTGTTTGGTTGGGAAATGTATGCCTTAGCGACAGCATTTGCGGTAGCCGCCACTTCCTCCGGGTCAGGACCAGACGCCTTAATTTCGATTAGATATGAGAGTTTGATAGGTGAAGCTGAAACCGAGACTGATTGAGGCACTGAATTCGTTCTGATGAACGCTTCGAAATCAGCAAATTGATCGGTAAAAAATGAGGTATCAACCGACTTATTGACATGGGAAACTTGCACGATTGAGATTGATTCATAAATTGGCGTCCCACATCCAAAAGTAATGAGGAATAAGGCGACAGCGATCCCCAAGCGCATCAGCACGCATGCCCTACGGCATAGTTTCGCCACCCACATGTTGGAGCACGGGATCAACATTCGTGTTTTGCTGGAAATGATGGGGCACGCGGATGGGAAGACCACAGAAATCTACACGCACGTCATGAAAAAGAACATCAAGCAGTGGACCAGTCCCTTGGATCGAATCATGGGAGGATGGTTTTTTTAGACAGGATTTACAGGATGCACAGGATGTCCCAAGGCAAGAGTAGTGTGCCCCACTCTTACTTGTGGCCTTTTCCAAAAATGCACGTCCAAGAATCAATCCTCCCACTTTAACCAAATGGTTTTCCCCGCCATCCTGTAAATCCTGTCTAAAAAGCAGAATGGGTCTGTATCCGGTCTCGAGCAGGGGGGAAAAGTGTAAAAGAGCAAAAAAAGTTCCAAATCATGGTTGACTCCGTTTCCGGGTTTGCTACTGTCCTCCCTCTTATTTTGGATTTGTAATGAAGACTTTTCTGCCAAAGATTGATGTAGACAAGCGCAAGTGGCACGTGGTTGATGCTGAGGATATTGTTCTCGGCCGTCTCGCGACCAAGGTTGCGGACGTCCTGCGTGGTAAGGATAAACCGACTTATACCCCGCATTTGGATGCCGGTGATTTCGTGGTGGTTATCAATGCCGAGAAGGTTAAATTGACCGGGAAAAAGGAAGATCAGAAGACCTATATGAGCTATTCCGGGTACTTCGGTGGCGAGCGTTATCGTTCGGTGCCCGAAGTGCGTGAGGCGCATCCTGATCGCCTGATCCTTCATGCGGTGAAGGGGATGCTTCCCAAGAACCGCTTGGGGCGCAAATTGTTGACCAAATTGAAAGTGTATCGTGGCACCGAACACCCGCACGATGCCCAGCAACCCGAGACTTTGAAGGTCTGATAACAGATCGACCGAACCTTTTTATTGAATTAGAACATGTCTGAGACCACTGATTATTTGGGAACTGGCCGTAGGAAGACCTCTGTTGCCCGCGTTCGTCTGGCAACCGGAACCGGCAAAGTGACCGTGAATGGCCGTAACATTGAGGATTACTTCCCAATGGAAATTCAGCGCAACGATGTGCTGCTTCCCTTGAACCTGACCGATACCACCAACAAACTGGATGTTCGCATCAATGTCTGTGGCGGGGGTATGACCGGACAGGCTGGGGCTGCACGCCATGGGATTTCCCGTGCCTTGCTTAACGTGGACCCTAACCTGCGTCCATTGCTGAAGTCCGCAGGGCTGCTGACACGCGATCCTCGTATGAAGGAGCGTAAGAAGTATGGTCAGCCCGGCGCACGCCGTCGCTTCCAATACAGCAAGCGCTAATCCTTTTTGTTCCATATCGGATTTCACAAGAGCCGTCGATTGTTCGACGGCTCTTTTTTGTGCTCACACGCGTCCCGATTGCATCGGGACTTAAGACACAAAGCCACTAAGAAAAGCGGATTCAAGTTTCAGGCAATTGCTCTGGTCTGGGGGGAGAAATAAGGCGTTGAGCTTGTTTCGTGTGTCCTGTAGGGTTTTCACAATCCCTCAAGACAGAGTCATGAAACATGCACAGATTTCCAGAGTCTGCGCCGGAGGCCGTATGGTTTTCGGGGCGTTTACATTGATCGAATTGCTGGTGGTGATCGCCATCATTGCCATCCTGGCCGGGATGTTGTTGCCTGCGCTTGGGCGCGCGAAGGAGAATGCCAAGCGGACCATGTGCCTCAATAATTCCCGTCAATTGGGGTTGGCGCATGTGATGTACGCCAGTGATCATGATGGCAAGTTTCCACCGAGAGTGCCGAATGATCGTTGGCCGACTCAGTTGCAGCCTTATTATCAGGATGTGACTTTGCTGCGATGTCCTTCCGACAAACGCAAGCAGGACCCGGATGTCACTGCGCGTCAGTTGAGGGAGCAGGATCCTGATCTCGCTTTTCGCAGTTGTATCATCAATGGTTGGAATGATTATTTTGCTCAATTCCTGGGCAATGGTTTGTCCATGGGGCAATTGGAAAACAAATCGGTTCCCGAGACGGCGATTCGTCAGCCTTCGATGACAATTGTGATGGGGGAGAAGAAGTCCGATTCAGATCATTTCTACATGGACTTTTTGGAAGGGCAGGGAAATGACGTGGACCAAATCGAGCGGGCGCGGCATTCTACAACTCAGAAAGACGGTCAAGCGGGAGGATCGGTCTATACCTTTGTGGATGGCCACGCCGAGTATATCAAATACCGTGGCGTGCTTTTCCCGCTCAATCTTTGGTCGGTCACCGATATGTTCCGGACCAACCGGGCGATGAGCAATTGATGTGGTTTGGGGGGGAGGCAATCCGCAGATTTACGCAGATTATTGACAGACTGTAGATTCCACTTTGGCGGAATTGTGTGGTGGATGGGGTGTCCATCTCCAGGCATTGCGTCCGTCCAGTATATATCTGCGTCAATCTGCGTTCATCTGCGGATAACAATACCCTCTCGAACATACATGAAAAAAGCGGTGAGGTCCGCCTCACCGCTTTGCTTCAAGATTTCAGTTCAATCTTAGAGATTCTCAGCATTGGCTGCCAGATAGTCGGCCACGCCGTCAGCGTCGGGTTTCATGCCGGATTGACCTTTTTGCCAACCAGCAGGGCAGACTTCGCCGTTTTGTTCGAAGAACTGCAGGGCTTCCACCACGCGCAGGTGCTCGTCGATGTTGCGTCCCAGTGGCAGGTTGTTCACGGTTTGAGACTGAACCACGCCGTCCTTGTCGATGAGGAAGGTGCCGCGCATGGCTACGTTGGCTTCGGGGTGTTCCACGCCAAAGGACTGGGTGATCTTGTGGTTGACGTCGGCTACGATCGGGAATTTCACGGGGCCGATGCCGCCCTTGTCAACAGGGGTGTTACGCCATGCATGGTGGGTGAATTGTGAATCGATGGAAACTCCCAGAACTTCCACACCGAGTTCGGCGAACTTGGGTTGGCGGTGGTCCATCGCGATGATTTCAGTCGGACACACAAATGTGAAGTCCAGTGGCCAGAAAAAGAGGATGACATACTTGCCCCGGTAATCGGACAAGCTGATTTCGCTGATGCTTCCGTCCGGCATGGCTGCCGCTGCTTTAAAATCAGGTGCTTCTTTTGCAACTAATACGCTCATAGATTCAATTTTTTAATGGATTTCGTTCTAATTGTTCTGATTTCGGAATCTCCTCATCATGTCGATCGGAGACAGAGATGGAATTATGACCTCAAACGGCGCTGATGCAAAAGAAAAAGGCCGATTCATCAGCACTTATTGAGGAGTTGGTAATGGTAAAAGGCAACGACTACCAGGGAATGGTGCACTTTTCCGGACCGAACCATCTGATCAATTTCTTCAATGGGGACCAGGTGCGTGCGTATATCTTCTCCGGAATCAAATTCCGTGGGGTGTTTCAGTTCGCAGTTTTCGATGAAGACGGTGCGGCAAATGTTACTTTGGATGGCCGGGTTGGGGGCGATTTCGCCGATCACCCGGGCATTGTGCCCTTCATATCCGGTTTCTTCACGTAATTCCCGGACGCCGGTTTCCACGGCAGAACGGTCCTCAGGATCCATGACGCCTCCCGGGATTTCAAGGTCTACCGTGTCTGTTCCGTGGCGGTACTGTTCGACCATGACCAGTTTGTTGTCCGGGGTGGTCGCAATGATATTGACCCAATCCGGACAATCCAGAATGAAAAACTCGTGATCCTCCTGTGTGCGCGGGTGGGTGCGGACGGCTGAACGCACTGACAGAATGCGGTAGTGCTCCAACTGGCGGGTGGATTTGGTGGGCCAGGGTTGAATCCTTGACATCAAAGGCCTTTTTCTTTTGCTGCCCACCCTTGACGCATCAGTTTCAACAGGTGCATGAGTGCTTCCTGGTAAGGCTTTCCCTTTTCCTCTGACAACTGGCGAGCCCGTTTGTCGAGTTGGCTTGCCATGACATCCGCCCGATCGCCGGGACAGCCGAATTGTTGCAACAGGGTGGCCAGCTGGGTGAGTTCAGCTTCAGAGGCTTGGGTGGGGGTGCTGCCCATAGACTGTTGGTTTTGTCGGGGGAAGGGGTTTGGCCTTCCCCCGGTATTGGTTGCTTAAGCCTGTTCAATGGTAATGCTTTTAACGCCGACACGGTTCTCGGGTTTGCTTCTTTCACCGCTGCTGCTCATGGTTGTAGGAGTGTTGCCGATGTTTTCCAGCACGTCGTCACCTTCGATCAATTCACCAAAAGCGGTGTATTGTCCGTCGAGAAAGTTTGCTTCAGCCAAGCAGATGAAAAATTGGCTTCCGGCGGAATCCGGGTGTTGAGAGCGGGCCATGGAGATGACTCCTTTGACATGTGGGCGATCGTTAAACTCGGCTTTGATCTTGTAGCCGGGGCCTCCGGTGCCAACGTGAGGGTGGTCCTCTTTGCTCAAGGGGTCGCCACCCTGGATCATAAACCCTTTGACGATACGGTGAAAGGCAGTTCCGTCATAGAAACCTTCGCCTGCCAGTTTGACAAAGTTTTCAACGGTTTTTGGGGCCACATCGGGCCAGAACTTTAATTTCATGGTTCCGGCGTCGGTGTTGATCACAGCAATGGATGAATTTGAATCTGCCATAGGGGCAAACTATAGGCATGGCCGGGTGTAGAATGCAAATAACGAATTAGGTTGGGTAAAAAAGAGGCCGGACAGAAAACTGCCCGGCCTGAACCCAAACGTACAAATGAACAAACTTGCCTCCTGAGACGTTTCCTTCCGCCGTGCTTATTCAAAAAAATAAACTGAAAAACAAAAATGGCCGGAGTGACTAGCTCCGGCCAATTCGATTTCATCACACGTAGTAACGGTTTACTACTTTAAGCAAATACGTCCTGAGTTGTTCAAGACGGCGCTAACTTACTCGTTTTAAGGGAATGCATCAAGGGTGAACCTTAAAAAAACTTCTCAGGCGTGTTTTTTGCAGTGTGCAACGAACCTGTTGGAATAGGTTTTGTTTTAAATAATTGGCTTCCAGCCGGCTTGGTAATCCCGCTCCCACAGTTCGCTCGAATTTTGTTCCGGGTTTAGGATTGTTTTGGTGGTCGGGTCAAAATGAACGGTGCGACCTGTTCGGTAAGCGATGTTGCCCAAGTGGCAGAGCATAGTGCTGGTTTGGCCGATTTCGATTTCGGAATTCGGGCGTTTTCCGGTCCGGATGGCGTCAAAGAAGTTGTCCATATGCCCCCGGTCTCCGCCTTCACCGCTGTGTTTCTCCAGTGATTGACCATCCAGATCGAACACCTCATACCCGGCCCCGTTGATCGCCAAGGTGCCTTTGGTGCCGTAGAAGCGGACAAAATCGTGTTTTTCTTCCCTTCTAGGGTGGCAACTGCTGCCATCCCAGGATGCTCCCTTGTCTCCGAAATCGTATGTCGCGATCGCTGTGTCGGGTGTTTCCTGGTCATCCTGGTAGTGGTATCGACCGCCCGTATACGAAACGCTCTTAGGGAGTTCGACGTTCAGTCCCCAACGGGCAAGATCCAGGGCGTGAATACCGTTATTACCCAGTTCGCCGTTCCCCCAATGCCAGTGCCAGTGCCAGTTGTAATGGATCAGGTTGTCCTTGTAGTCTTTTCTTGGGGCTGGTCCCTGCCATAAATCATAGTTGAGATAGGAAGGTGCCGGAACTTTTTTGCCGGTCCCTATGGAACCCCTGGCATTGTCATACCAGCATCTGGCAAAAGCGGTTTCGCCGATGACTCCGGCATGAAGTCGTGCCATGGCTTCGCGGATGGCGGGCCAGGTTCTGCGTTGGTTTCCCATCTGCACCACTCGCTTGTGTTTGCGGGCGGCTTGAACCATCCAGATGCTTTCCTGAGGGTTGTGGCTTCCGGGTTTTTCGACGTAAACATGTTTGCCGGCAGAGCAGGCGAGGATGGTGGCGGGAGCGTGCCAGTGGTTGCAGGTGGCGATCATGATGGCATCCACGTCCTTGTCGTCCAGCATGTGGCGGAAATCCTGAACGCCCTTTGGTTTGGGGGCGTTTTTCTTTTCTACCACATCGATCGCACGGTTGATGCGCTGCTGATCCACATCGCAGACATAGGCCACTTCAACGTTGGGTGATGCAACCGCGTTGTTGACGTGGGCCATGCCGCGACTGAGTCCCATGACGCCAACACGAACCTTGTTGCTTGTGTTGCCCTGGGCCGAGGCTGGGTTGATGGAAAAAGCGCTGGTCCCTGCGAGCATGGTGGTCAGGGCAGTGGATTGATGGATGAACTTGCGGCGATTGATTTCAGGATTCATGACATGAAGCTTAATATGAATGTGTGAGTTCGGTTTGAGTGATGTAGAAATTAAGGGGTAGCGGGTCTGAGGGGAAGATTATTTTAAGTTGATTCCCTGTCCGATATGCGCTATTTGTATTCGCATCCGTTGAATCAGTAAACAAGGGATTCCAGAGATGGTTATTTTTTTCTGAAAAAGCCATTGACAGGAATCCTCCCCGTGGATACTGTCCCTCCCACTCTAAGATAAAAGCTAGAGATAAACGCCATGAACCCCGGCAGAACAAAGATGGGGTGAGTGGTGTTTTGTCGTCTGGAGAATATGGGCTTCTGAGCCTAGTGGAGAATGATTTGGCCCATGTAGCTCAGTTGGTAGAGCACATCCTTGGTAAGGATGAGGTCACCGGTTCAAGCCCGGTCATGGGCTCCATTTATTTGAACTAAAAACATTGGAAATAAACAATAACTGCTAAGGAAATCGCATGGCAAAAGAAGCGTTTCAAAGAACTAAACCGCACGTCAATGTAGGAACAATTGGTCACGTTGATCATGGTAAATCTACTCTGACCGCCGCTATCGTGGCTGTTCAATCCCGTAAAGGATTGGCAACGCCGATCTCATACAAAGACATCACCAAAGGTGGTACCGTTCGTGACGATTCAAAGACCGTTACGATCGCTGTTTCCCACGTTGAATACGAAAGCGACACACGTCACTACGCTCACGTTGACTGTCCGGGTCACGCCGATTATGTCAAAAACATGATCACCGGTGCTGCTCAGATGGACGGCGCTATTTTGGTGGTGAGTGCTGCTGACGGTCCAATGCCTCAGACCCGTGAGCACATCCTGCTCGCTCGTCAGGTGGGTGTGCCAGCCATTGTGGTCTTCTTGAACAAGTGCGATCTGGTGGACGACGACGAATTGTTGGAACTCGTCGAAATGGAAGTGCGCGACTTGCTGTCCAAATACCAATTTCCTGGTGATGACGCCGCAGTTATTCGTGGAACAGCAACCGGAGCGCTGGATGCCACTCCTGAAGGTGAAAAAGGTATTCAAGACCTCCTTGACGCAATTGATGCCAATGTGCCTCTGCCAGAGCGCGAAGTCGACAAGCCTTTCTTGATGTGCATTGAAGACGTGTTCAACATTGAAGGTCGTGGAACAGTTGTTACCGGCCGTGTCGAACGTGGTGTGCTCAACAAGATGAGTGAAGTTGAAATTGTTGGTTTGCGTGAGACCCGCAAGACCACTGCGACCGACATTGAAATGTTCCGCAAATTGCTGGACAGCGCCTCTGCTGGTGACAACGTCGGTGTGCTGCTTCGCGGTGTGAAGAAAACCGATGTGGAGCGCGGTATGGTTCTTTCCAAGCCTGGTTCCATTACTCCTCACAAGAAATTCAAGGCTGAGGTTTACGTTCTGTCTAAAGATGAAGGTGGACGTCACACCCCGTTCTTCACCAACTATCGTCCTCAATTCTACTTCCGTACCAGTGATGTGACCGGAACGGTTGCGCTTCCTGAGGGAGTGGAAATGGTGATGCCTGGTGACAACGTCTCTGTGGAAGTGGAGCTGATTGCTCCTGTTGCTATGGAGAAAACCCAGCGCTTCGCTATTCGCGAAGGTGGACGCACGATCGGTGCAGGTCGTGTTTCTGAAGTCGTTGAGTAATAAAGTTTATTAAATCAGCTTGGCGGAACTTGTTTCCGCCAGGCTTTTGGTCTTTGAAAAGGCGGCATCCAAAAACGGATGACGCCTGAAATTGTCAAAATAGGGCGGTAGCTCAATTGGTAGAGTAGCGGTCTCCAAAACCGTCGGTTGGGGGTTCAAGTCCCTCCCGCCCTGCCATTTTGGAAAAATTAATATCGGAGGGGTGGCAGAGCGGTTGATTGCGGCGGTCTTGAAAACCGCTTTTCGAGAAATCGAAACGGGGGTTCGAATCCCTCCCCCTCCGCCACTATAAATAGGAACGTTGTGGATTATTCATTTATCATCTGGATTGTTGTGGTAGGCGCTGTTTTTGCCTTTCTGTGGAAGAAAGGGCATTTAATGGCCTTGTCCCGTTTTGTCGGCGAAACGCGTGACGAATTGAGAAAATGTACCTGGCCATCCAAAGAAGAGTTGAAAGGATCCACCGTCGTCGTACTGGTTTCGACCGTGTTGGTGGGGCTGTTTACTGTTGGTGTCGATGTGGTAGTGATGACCATCCTGGATTGGGTGCTCTGAATTTAAAGAGGAGTGGTCATGAATAGCCAATGGTTCGTCATACATACCCTTTCGGGACAAGAACAGAAGGTCAAAAATACGCTCGAAAAGCGATTGAAGGCCGAGGAGATGGAGGAATATATCCAGGAGATCCTTGTGCCGATGGAAAAAGTGGTTGAAATCCGTAGCGGAAAGAAAAGCGTTTCCAATCGAAAACTTTATCCGGGTTACATTTTTATCAACATGATCCTTTTGGATGATCAACAACGTATCATTGATCGTCCTTGGTATTTTATCCGGGAAACACAGGGAATCATTGGTTTTGTTGGAGGGGATCGTCCCACTCCAACTCCTACTGAAGAAATCGAATCGATCAAAGCCCAGATCTCTGACGCCGAAGACGCTGAGAAGCCGAAAGTGGACTTTGAAGTGGGTGAAACGATCAAAATCAACGATGGACCGTTTCTTAACTTCAGTGGCGTTATTGAGGAAATTGAACCTGAACGTGGTAAACTCAAGGTGACGGTGAACATCTTTGGACGTAACACGCCGGTTGAACTTGAATACTGGCAAGTAGAAAAATCTTAAACATTTATGGCAAAAAAAGTTACAGGTATGATCAAACTCCAGATCCCCGCCGGCCAGGCCAATCCAGCGCCGCCAGTGGGACCCGCTCTTGGTCAGCAGGGCGTGAACATCATGGGGTTTTGTAAGGAATTTAATGCCCGGACCAAGGAGCAGGCTGGTCTGGTGATTCCAGTGGTGATCACTGTTTATCAGGATAAATCATTCACTTTTATCACCAAATCCCCCCCCGCTGCCGTGTTGCTGAAAAAAGCGGCAGGCATTGCTTCGGGTTCCAAAATGCCCAACAAAGAAAAAGTGGGCAAAGTGAGCAGTGATCAGATCAAGGAAATTGTGAAGACCAAGTTCCAGGATTTGAACGCTCGCAATGAGGATGCAGCTTTCAACATTATTGCGGGCACCGCTCGTAGTATGGGGATTGAAATCAAAGACTAACAATCATGAGCGGGAGAGTGTCAACTCGCATGCACCGCACTCAAAACAATGTCCAGCAAACGATACAGAAATGCACTGAAAATGGTGGATGCCACCAAGGGTTACACTCTTGACGAGGCCATCGAGGTTCTGAAAAAGTTCCCGGCCACCAAATTTGATCAAACCGTGGAAATCGCCTTCAAACTAGGGGTTGATCCACGCCAGTCAGACCAGATGGTTCGCGGCACCGTTCCTCTGCCACATGGTAGTGGTAAGAATGTCCGTGTTCTGGTATTCACCAATGGTGGGGAATCCGAACAGGCTGCAAAAGATGCAGGAGCCGAATATGTCGGTTTTGATGAGTATATCAAAAAGTGTAATGAAGGGTGGGTTGATTTCGACGTGGCGATTGCCACTCCCGAAGCCATGGCTGAAGTCCGGAAATTGGGACGCGTCCTGGGGCCTCGCGGATTGATGCCTAATCCAAAAACGGGAACAGTGACCGACGACACCGCCAAAGCGGTTCAGGAAGTCAAAGCTGGTCGCGTAGAATTCAAGATCGACAAAACCGGCAACCTGCATGTGCCGGTTGGTAAAGTGTCCTTCGACGCTGATAAACTCGGCGATAATATCAAAGCCTTGGTCGACGCCGTTTCCAAAGCCAAACCCAGCAGTTCCAAGGGGGCATACATTCTCAGTTGCACCCTGACAGCAACGATGAGTCCAGGACTTTCCCTGGACCTCAAACAACTGCAACAAGAAGCCGCAGCGGCGTAACCCACAGAAATTAATTTAAAGGAATTCAAGCAACATGCGTGAAGCAAAGAAAAACATCAGCGCCGAATACCTGGAGCGTCTCAATGCCTCTCCTTACTTTATCGTAGTCGATTATCAGGGTTTGAAGGTGGATCAATTCGCCGAGCTGCGTCAGCGTCTGGATGGAGCGGAAGCCGAATTGCACGTCGTCAAGAACCGCATTTTCAGCATCGCTGCCAAAGAGGCCGGTGTGGACGGGGATCTCAGGTCCGAGTTGAGCGGTCAATTGGCCGTTGTGACAGGTACCGCGGAAATCAGTGCCGCTGCAAAGATTCTCAAGAATTTTGAATCCGAATTCGAAAAACCAGGCATCAAGTTTGGTTACATGGGTGAAACGCGTTTGGATGAAAAGGAAGTCAAAATCATTGCTGATCTTCCTTCTCTCGACGAACTGCGTGCCAAAATTGTGGGTGTCGTTCAGGCTCCAGCACAGAAATTGGCAACCCTTATCAACACTCCCGGAACCCAATTGGCTCAGGTCATCAAGGCCAAAGCAGAAAAGGGAGAAGGTTAATTTAAATTTTGACGGGAATCTTCCCGGCGAAACCTCAGAAATAAACAATAACAATCAATACGTCGGACTGCAGGCCGCAGTTTTAAATCATCTCGGGCCAGAGATGGCGACGACCAAAAACATATGGCAGACTTGGAAAAGTTAATTAATGAATTAAGCGAGTTGTCGGTTATGGAAGCCGCCGACTTGGTGAAACAATTGGAAGAAAAATGGGGTGTCAGTGCTGCTGCACCTGTTGCTGTTGCTGCCGCTGGCGGTGGTGATGCAGGTGGTGGCGCAGCCGCCGAAGAGAAAACCGAGTTCGATGTCATCCTGGCATCTGTTCCCGGTGATAAGAAGATCCCCGTGATCAAAGCGGTTCGCGAAGTCAAGGCTGGTCTCGGTTTGGCAGATGCCAAGAAGCTCGTTGAAGGAGCTCCGACTCCTCTGCTCGAAGGTGTGAGCAAGGATGAAGCCGAAGGCGCCAAGAAGAAGCTGGAAGAATCCGGCGCGACCGTCGAATTGAAGTAAATCACTTTGTCCGGACATGAAGATTGAATGATTTATTCGTTTTTACGTCCAAGACATTTTGAGCCTCTCCCTCGGGAGAGGCTCTTTTGACAAAAATTTGTCAACGCTTGTTTCAGCAAGTCCGCAAGCACTCAGTATTTGAGAGCTGCGGACCTGTTTCGTCTCCTGAAAATAAATGGGTGAGCGCAGGCTTCCCAATCATGAACTGAGTTATTAATAAGGTCACCATGCCATCAAAAACATCTGAACGAATCAATTTCGGAAAAATCAAAGAGGTCATCACACCTCCGAATCTGATTGAAGTGCAGAACGATTCCTACGCGGAATTTCTTCAATCAGACATCGATACCAAGAAGCGGGATAGTCTTGGGCTCCAAGCGGTTTTTAATGAGGTCTTTCCGATTGAAAGTTACGATGGCAAGTGTGTGCTGGAATTCAGCCATTACGAAATCGGAGAACCCAAACTGGACTGGTTGGAATGCCTGCGCGAAGGCGTCACTTTTGGTGCTCCGCTGCATGTGAGCTTCCGCCTGAGAGACGAACAAGGCACCAAGGAAGAAAAAGTGTTCATGGGTGAGTTGCCATTGATCACTCCCCAGGGAAGTTTTGTCATCAACGGTGCTGAACGCGTTATCGTCAGTCAGTTGCACCGTTCACCCGGTCTGGCTTTCGAGGCTTCCCAGCATCCCAACGGAAAAACGATGCATTCCTTCCGCATCATTCCGGATCGGGGTTCCTGGTATGAGGCCCAATTTGATACGAATGACCTGTTATTCGTCTACCTCGACCGCAAAAAGCGTCGTCGTAAATTTCTGACCACTACATTTTTCCGTGCCTTGGGCTATGGAACCGATGCCGACATTCTGCGCTTGTTCTATGATATTGAAGAAATCAGTGTCAAAGCAGCTGCCAAGTTGGATGATATTCAAAACAAAGTGCTGATCGAAGATGTGCTTGATTTGGATAAGGGAGCCGTGGTTGCGCGTGCTTTCGAGCCAATGTCCGCCGCAGTGGTCCGTGAGATTGCCAATCTAGGTATCAAGAAAATCAAAGTGGTTGATACCAGTGTGGATGATGGGATCATCATCAAATGTCTCAAGAAAGATCCCACGACAAATGAGGAAGAAGCCCTCAAAGATATTTATCGCAGATTGCGCCCTGGCGATCCTCCCACAGCTGCCAATGCGCGTGCCTTGCTGAAACGACTTTTCTTCGATCCCAAGCGTTATGATTTGGGGCGTGTTGGTCGTTACAAGATCACCCAGAAACTCAACCTCGAACTCAACAAGGACTCCCGTGTTCTTGAGAAAGAGGATTTGGTGGCAGCCACAAAATACCTGCTCAAACTGAAAAAGGGTGAGGGGACTTTGGATGATATTGATCATCTCGGAAGTCGTCGTGTCCGTACCGTTGGAGAATTGCTCGCCAATCAGTGCCGAGTTGGCCTGGCTCGTACCGAGCGTTTGGTCAAAGAGCGCATGACTTTGTTCGATCAGGGATTGGACACCATGACTCCACAGAAGTTGATCAATCCCAAAGCGCTTTCAGCCGTCATCCGTGATTTCTTTGGGCGTAGTCAGCTCTCTCAGTTCATGGACCAGATCAATCCTCTGGCCGAACTGACTCACAAACGCCGTCTGTCAGCTCTTGGACCTGGTGGTTTGAGCCGTGATCGTGCTGGTTTTGAGGTGCGTGACGTTCATCCATCCCATTATGGCCGTATTTGTCCCATTGAAACGCCTGAGGGTCCCAACATTGGTTTGATCGCTTCGCTGGCAACTTTTGCCCGTGTCAACGACTTTGGTTTTATCGAAACTCCCTACCGCAAGGTGGTTGATGGTCGGGTCACGACGCATCTCGATTACCTGACCGCCGACCGGGAAGAGCAATTCATCGTCGCGCAGGCCAACGCTCCCATCGATGATAAAGGCAAGTTTCTAAACGAGCGCGTCATGTGCCGTTGTAAGGGCGACTTCATTGATGTTCCTCCCAATCGGGTGGATTACATGGATGTTTCTCCCAAACAGCTGGTTTCTGTGGCCGCCGGTTTGATTCCCTTCCTGGAACACGATGATGCAAACCGTGCTCTCATGGGATCGAACATGCAACGCCAAGCGGTTCCTTTGTTGATTACTGAAGCGCCATTGGTGGCGACGGGCCTCGAATCGAGGGTGGCACGCGATTCACGTGCGGTGCTTGTTTCTGAAGAAGCCGGTGTGGTGGCCTCCGTGTCCGGCTCTCAAATCGTTATTACGCCGGATGGTAAACTTCCTGAAGGTAAGAAAAAACTGAAGCACGATCCCGCCAATGGGGTCAGTGTTTACCGTCTGCGCAAATTCATGCGGTCCAATGCCGCTACCTGCATCAATCAGAAAGCACTGGTTTACAACGGGCAAAAGATCAAGGCCGGTGATGTCATTGCAGACGGACCTTCGACTGAGAACGGCGAACTGGCTCTAGGGAAAAACGTGTTGTGTGCGTTCATGCCTTGGAACGGTTACAACTTTGAGGATGCCATTCTGATCAGTCAGCGGATTGTCAAAGACGACGTCTATACCTCCATTCACGTTGATGAGTTTGAAGTCAGCGCACGTGACACCAAGCTTGGCCCTGAGGAAATCACCCGTGATATTCCGAACTTGGGTGAAGAAGCCCTGAAGAACCTGGGATTGGACGGTGTCATTCGTGTAGGAGCCGAAGTCAAACCCGGTGACATTCTGGTTGGCAAAATCACGCCCAAGAGTGAAACAGAACTAGCTCCGGAAGAAAGACTCCTGCGTGCCATCTTCGGTGAAAAAGCTGCGGATGTGAAGGATACTTCCTTGAAAGTGCCGTCCGGCACTTATGGCATTGTGATGGACGTCAAGGTTTCCGCTAAGAAGGAATCCGAACGCACCGTCAAAGTGTCCAATTCGGAAGCCAAGAAGCATGCGAAACAGGTCGAAGATGAGCACAAGAAGAAGCTCGACGATCTGCGTGAGCAATTGACTGAATCATTGAGTAATATTCTTTTGGGAGAAAAGATCCCATTGGATGTGGTCAATTCGGAAACGGGTGAGATCATTATTCCAGCGAATCGCAAAATCACCAAAACGCTGCTGCGCAAACTGGCCAGCGTTTATGATCGGATTGAAATCGATCCTTCACCGATTCGCAACAAGATCAACGAAATCATCAGCGCTTACAAGAAGCGCTTTGACGATCTTCAGATGCAGCACGACGAAGAAATGGAGCGTGTGGAGTCCGGAGACGACATGGAGACCGGTATCATCAAGTCGGTGAAGGTTTTCATCGCGTCGAAGCGTAAACTCTCTGTGGGTGACAAAATGGCTGGTCGTCATGGTAACAAAGGTGTTGTTGCCAAGATCGTGCCTGAGGAAGACATGCCTTTCATGGCTGATGGAACTCCGGTCGACATTGTTTTGAATCCTTTGGGCGTTCCTTCTCGTATGAATGTCGGGCAGCTGCTCGAAACTCACTTGGGCTGGGCCGCTAAAGTGTTGGGGATCAAATTCGCGACTCCGGTCTTCGATGGTATCAAAGAATCGGAAGTGCGGGGTTATCTGAAAGATGCCGGCCTTCCCGATCATGCCAAGACACATCTTTATGACGGTCGCACGGGTGACCGGTTTGATCAGGAAGTGGTCGTTGGATATATTTACATGCTTAAACTCGGCCATTTGGTTGCAGACAAGATTCATGCCCGCGCGGTTGGACCTTACTCATTGGTCACTCAACAGCCATTGGGAGGCAAGGCTCAATACGGTGGTCAGCGTTTCGGGGAAATGGAAGTTTGGGCGATGGAAGCCTACGGTGCGGCGTATGCACTTCAGGAACTGCTCACCGTCAAATCAGACGATGTCCAGGGCCGCACCCGGATTTACGAAAGCATCGTCAAGGGGGACAATTCACTGGACGCAGGCGTGCCTGAATCCTTCAATGTTTTGGTGAAGGAGATTCAGTCGCTCGGTATGGATGTGAATGTGGGATACGAACCGGAAGAAGTGGATCCGGACGCCGAACCAAGATCAGTGCCATCGAGTCTCTCGGCGATGGGATAATTGGATAGAGGAACAGAACGCAAACAATTGATTTCATAGAACACCCATGATCGAAAGCAGAAATAGCACACGCGAATTGTTCGGGTTGGAACAAGTCAACCTGGTGGATCACATCAGTATCACCGTTGCCTCACCCGAATCGATCCGTTCCTGGTCCAAAGGCGAGGTCAAAAATCCGGAAACCATCAACTACAGAACCTTCAAACCCGAAAAGGGTGGTTTGTTCTGCGAACGCATTTTCGGTCCGGTTAAGGACTGGGAATGTTCCTGCGGCAAATACAAGCGCATCAAGCACCGCGGCGTGGTATGTGACCGTTGTGGTGTTGAAGTGACCTTGTCCCGCGTTCGACGCGAGCGTATGGGGCACATTGAATTGGCTGTGCCGGTTTCCCACATCTGGTTTTTCAAATGCATGCCTTCTCGTATTGGTCTGATCCTTGACATGACCGCCCGCGAGTTGGAACGCGTTGTTTACTACGAAGATTATCTTGTCATCGAGCCCGGAACCACTCCCTTGAAGAAGCATCAGCTTTTGAGCGAGATGGAATACCGCGAGGCACGGGAAACCTACGGTTCCGACGCTTTTGAAGCGGAAATGGGCGCAGGCGCTGTTCGCAAGGCGCTTGAGTCTGTTGAATTGGAAACCCAGGTGGATGAGCTTCAGATTGCGATGACTGAAACCCGCAGCAAGCAGATTCGCAAGAAACTTGCCAAGCGCATCAAGCTTTTCCAGGGATTCGTCGCCAGCAAAACCCGTCCGGAATGGATGATTCTGGTGGTGTTGCCCGTGATTCCTCCCGATCTGCGTCCGTTGGTGCCTTTGGAAGGTGGACGGTTTGCGACATCCGATCTGAACGATTTGTATCGTCGCGTGATCAACCGAAATAATCGTCTCAAAAACCTTCTCCAGCTCAAGACGCCTGAAGTCATTATTCGCAATGAAAAGCGAATGCTTCAGGAAGCTGTTGATGCTTTGTTCGATAATGGGCGTCATGGTCGTGCCGTTACTGGCGCAGGAAACCGCCCTCTCAAATCCCTGAGCGATATGCTCAAGGGTAAAAGCGGACGTTTCCGTCAGAACTTGCTCGGAAAACGTGTCGATTATTCCGGACGTTCCGTCATCGTTATCGGTCCCGAGCTGAGCCTGCACCAGTGCGGGCTGCCTAAAAAGATGGCTTTGGTGTTGTTTGAACCGTTCATTATCCGAAGATTGAAAGAACTCGGCTATGTGCACACCGTGCGCTCGGCCAAGAAGATGATCGAACGTCAATCCCCTGAAGTCTGGGATATTCTGGAAGAAGTCACCAAGGGACATCCTGTTCTTTTGAACCGTGCTCCAACCTTGCACCGGCTCTCCATTCAGGCGTTCGAGCCTGTCCTGATTGAAGGTGAGGCGATTCGAGTTCATCCTCTGGTTTGTACTGCATACAATGCGGACTTCGATGGTGATCAAATGGCTGTTCACGTGCCCTTGTCTGTCGAAGCACAGATGGAAGCACGTTTGCTGATGATGGCTCCGAACAACATTTTCAGTCCATCCAGCGGCAAGCCCATCATGACCCCTACCCAGGATATCACCCTGGGTTGTTACTACCTGACAGCCGAACCGCGCGAGTTGAAGAAAAAGAAACAGCGCTTGAGCTTGTTTGGAACCAAGGAAGAAGCGATTTTTGCCTATGACGATGGGGAGTTGAAAACCCATTCACGTGTCATGCTGGTCAATCCGGATTACGGTCAGGACACTGTCTACGGAGACAAAGATAAAAAAGTCATCGAAACCACTGTTGGCCGCGTGATCTTCAGTGAAATCTGGCCATCCAAACTGGGCTTCCCGAACAGGGCTATCGGTAAGGGGCAGATTGGTGACCTGATTTGGAATTGTTACAAGGTATGTGGTCATGACGAAACGGTGGCAACACTCGATCGTTTGAAACAACTTGGATTCCGTGAAGCAACCAAGGCGGGTGTCTCCATTGGTATTGACGACATGATTATTCCTGTTGAGAAGAATCAGGAAATCGGCACAGCTCAGGATCAGATTCAGGAAGTTGAAAACCAATACCGGCGTGGTGTCATTACTCCCGGTGAGCGTTACAACAAGATCATTGATATCTGGACACATTGTACCGACCAGATCTCGAATGTGATGCTTCGCACCCTGCAGATGAACCAGGACAAGGATGAATTCAACCCGGTTTACCTGATGGTTGATTCCGGCGCTCGTGGTAATCGCCAGCAAGTGCGTCAGTTGGCTGGTATTCGTGGTTTGATGGCCAAGCCATCCGGAGATATTATTGAAAAGCCCATTCTCTCCAACTTCCGTGAAGGTCTGACTGTATTGGAATACTTTATTTCCACTCACGGTGCCCGTAAGGGACTTGCTGATACCGCACTGAAGACCGCTGACTCGGGATACATGACCCGTAAGTTGGTGGATGTCGCTCAGGACGTGATTGTCCGTGAAGAAAACTGCGAAACTTCCAACGGTATTTGGGTCTCGGCGATTTACGAGGGTGAAGACGAAGTGGTCAAATTGAGTGAACGTCTTGTTGGTCGTGTCTCCTGTGACGACATTGTTGACCCGAGTGATGTGAAAAACGTCATCGTCAAGGCCAACGACGAAATTGACGAAGTCAAAGCCAAAGCGGTTGACTCCGCAGGCATTGAACGTGTCAAGATTCGCTCTGTTTTGACTTGTGAATCCAATGTTGGTCTGTGCGCCAAATGTTATGGCCGCAGCCTTGCCACCGGTCTGCAGGTTAAGGAAGGCGAAGCAGTTGGCATCATTGCCGCACAATCCATTGGTGAGCCTGGAACACAGTTGACCATGCGGACCTTCCACATTGGTGGAACCGCTTCCCAGATTTTCAAACAACCACAGATCAAGTCCAAACACGTTGCCAAAGTGGTTTACAGTGACCTGCGATGTGTGGAATTGGAAGATGGCAACCACATTGTGCTGAACAAAAACGGTTCACTCCTGTTGCTTGATGAAGAAGGGCGTGAACTTGAGAATCACAATATCATTATTGGATCGGTGATTCTTGTGCCGAACGGTGGCACGGTCAAGAAAGGTCAGACCTTTGTGCAGTGGGATCCTTACAATGTGCCTATTTTGTCAGAACGGGCCGGTTATGTGAAATTCCATGACATCATTGAAGGGGTGACCATGAAGCAGGAAGTGGATGAGGCCACTGGTCAGGAAGCTATGGTTGTTATTGACCATAAGGAGGATCTGCATCCTCAGGTTATGATTCTTGAATCCAAGAACGGCGAAGTGCTTGCCAACTATCCGATTCCTTCCGGTGCTCACATCGTGGTGAATGAAAACACCAAAATACCTGCGGGTGCTCTGATGGCTAAAACACCGCGTAAGACGAGTAAGACCAAGGATATTACTGGTGGTCTTCCACGTGTTGCTGAATTGTTTGAAGCCCGACGTCCCAAGGATGCCGCTGAAATTGCTAAAATGGACGGAATCATTGATTTCGGACCGAGTGTTCGCGGTAAGCGTTGCATTATTATTCGCGATCCGGATTCCGGAACCGAAGAAGAGCATTTGGTTGCCATTGCCAAACACGTCATCGTCTTCAAGGGAGACTATGTCAAGAAAGGGCAACAACTGACCGAAGGACCTGTCGTGCCTCATGAGATTCTGGAAGTGTGCGGGCCTCAGGAACTGCAGGAACATCTCGTGAACGAGGTTCAGGAAGTTTATCGACTGCAGGGAGTGACTATTAATGACAAGCACATCGAAATTATTGTGCGTCAGATGCTCCGTAAGGTGCGCGTTACCGAGCCGGGTGACACCATCTTCCTGTGGGGAGAGCAGGTTGAGAGAACTATTTTTGAGCGCGAGAACAAGCGTGTTGAGGAAATGGGTGGACAACCCGCCGATGCCTCACCGGTGCTTTTGGGGATCACCAAAGCTTCACTGGAAACCGAAAGTTTCCTCAGTGCAGCCTCTTTCCAGGACACCACACGCGTGCTGACGGATGCCGCCACCATGGGTAAAGTCGATTACCTGCGTGGATTCAAAGAAAATGTCATCATGGGACACATTATTCCGGCCGGATCCGGGTATCCCAAACATCGAAACATCAAAGTAAACCCTCTTGTGGAACCACCTGAAATTGAGGAGGAACCAACTCCTGAAGTGGATGAGCCGGTTGCAGGTTGAGGGGTTCGTAACATAAAAAAAAATATTTCAAATAATCTCTTGCATGGAGAAAGGCCTTTGATAATATCTGCCCTCCATTTCTCGGGAGCAGAGACTGGGCTTATTGGAATTTATACTAAAATCGCAAATGCCAACCATTAATCAGCTAGTCCGCAAGGGACGTAAAAAGATTAAAGTGAAGTCGACATCGCCGGCTTTGGAGAATTGCCCGTTTCGTCGCGGTGTCTGTGTTCAGGTTATGACACGTACGCCCAAGAAGCCGAACTCTGCCATGCGTAAGGTGGCTAAAGTTCGCCTGACGAATGGATACGAAGTCATCGCTTATATCCCCGATGAGGGACATAATTTGCAGGAACATAGTATCGTTTTGATACGCGGTGGTCGTGTGAAGGATTTGCCAGGTGTGCGCTACCACGTTGTGCGTGGTGCTTTGGATGCAAATGGTGTCGAAAAGCGTCGCGTAAGCCGTTCTAAATACGGTGTTAAGCGCCCTAAAGAGCAGAAAAAGAGCTAATTTTTATCATTAAGTAATATGTCAAGACGTCGCAGAGCAGTTAAGCGCAAAGTGGTTGCCGATCCTAAATACGGCAGCACGCTGGTCGCCCGCTTGGTAAGCATCCTGATGATCAAGGGAAAAAAGAGCATCGCACAGAAGGTTGTTTACGGAGCCATGGATACATTGGGTGAGAAAAACCCCGCAGCCAGCCCGTTGGATTTGCTGCAGCGTGCAGTGGACAACGCCAAACCCCGACTCGAAGTCAAGCCCCGTCGTGTGGGTGGCGCGACTTACCAGGTTCCCATGGAGGTCCCCACTGAACGGCAGAACGCACTCGCCATTCGCTGGATTGTGAAATTTGCCGGATCCCGAAAAGGGGTGCCGATGGCTGAAGCCCTGGCAAATGAAATCATGGATGCCTATCAAGGGCAGGGTTCTTCCATTCGCCGTCGCGATGAAGTCCACAAAATGGCACAAGCAAACAAAGCATTCGCACATTTTCGTTGGTAAAATATAAATACATTTCGACCCCCTGGTGGTTAGTTGAACACTGCGGGGGCTTTTTATTCTCTATAGACAAAGTTTGAATGAGTAACGCCGCAGTACAAGAACAATCGAGTTTGAATTCGCCTTCCCGCGAATACACGCTCGAGCGTACGCGCAATATAGGTATTGCGGCACACATTGATGCGGGTAAAACGACGACAACCGAACGTATTCTGTTTTACACCGGGCTCATTCATAAGATGGGGGAAGTCCATGACGGTGATACAGTTACTGATTGGATGTCTCAGGAAAAAGAACGTGGCATCACCATCACATCCGCCGCGATCACCTGTTTTTGGAAGCAGGCCGATGATGGCCTGATCAAGTCCCTGGTTGAAGTGCCTCACCGTATCAATATTATTGATACCCCGGGGCATGTTGATTTCACGGCTGAAGTTGAACGTTCCATGCGTGTGCTGGACGGTGCTGTGGCCGTCTTTTGTGGCGTGGCTGGTGTTCAGCCTCAATCCGAAACCGTCTGGCGTCAGGCAACCAAATACAATGTCCCGCGTATCGCATTCGTCAACAAGATGGATCGAACCGGAGCCGACTTTGAAAATGCCGTAAGTGACATGCGCACCAAATTGGGTGCCTATGCCTTTCCGGTTGCATTGCCCCTTGGTGCTGAGGATCAGTTGAAAGGGGTTATCGATGTGGTCAGCCAAAAGGCCGTCGTTTATGATGAGAACGATAAATCGGGTTTGACTTACAGTGTTGTCGATATTCCTGCTGATCAGAAAGACCGTGCCAAGGCGGCTTACGATGAGCTGGTTGAGGGGGTAGCTGAAAAAGACGATCATATCATGGAATGGGTGCTCGAAGAGAAAGCCATTCCGGCCGAAGATCTCAAAGCAGCCATCCGTCGCTTGACCTGCAGTCTGGAACTGGTGCCTGTTCTGGGTGGTTCCGCCTTTAAAAACAAAGGGGTTCATGCCGTAGTTGATGCGGTGATCGATTATCTTCCTTCTCCCGTTGATGTGCCTGCTGCGACGGCCACTGACCTGGGCAAGGAACAGGAAGTTCTCATCAAGGCTGACGATGGTGCAAAATTTTGTGGCTTGGCTTTCAAGCTTTGGACCGATCCATTTGTGGGCAAGTTGGTCTTCATGCGGGTGTATCGGGGAACCTTGAAAAAGGGTGATGCGCTTTTGAACTCCAGAACCCGCAAACGGGAACGTGCCAGCCGATTGCTCATGATTCAGGCCGATAAGCGAACTGAATGTGATGCGGTTTATTCCGGTGACATTGTCGCCATTGTGGGGGTCAGGAATGTGACCACAGGTGATACACTTTGTCATCAGGACTTGGAACTGAGTTTGGAGCCTCCTACATTCCCGGAACCGGTCATTTCCATGGCGATCGAACCCAAAACAAAAGCAGATCGCGAGAAAATGTCGGAAGGTCTGCAGCGGCTTTCTGAAGAAGATCCAACTTTTCGCTGTTTCACCAATGATGAAACAGGCCAGCTCATTATTGCCGGAATGGGCGAACTGCACTTGGAGATTATCCGGGATCGCCTTTTGCGTGAATTTAAAGTGGATGCGAATGCCGGTGCTCCACAAATCGCCTATCGCGAAACCATCACCAAAGATGCAACGGGTGAAGGAAAATTTGTCAGACAATCCGGTGGTCGCGGTCAGTATGGTCATGCCATTATTAATATCCAGCCTGCTGAACGTGGCAAAGGAGTCACCATCGAGAATAAGATTGTCGGTGGTGTGATTCCCAAAGAATTTATTCCGGCGGTCATAGCTGGCATTGAGGAGTCCATCAAGGGTGGCGTGTTGGCCAATTATCCCATGGTGGATGTTTCTGTTCAGATTGTGGACGGCAGTTTCCACGATGTGGATTCGAATGAGCTGGCTTTCAAAATGGCAGGTATCTTTGCTTTCAAGGAAGCAGCGCGCCAGGCTGAAATGATCCTGCTGGAGCCGGTCATGAAAGTGGAGGTCACCACGCCGGATGAATATCAAGGTGATATTCTGGGTGATCTAAATCGCCGCCGGGGAAAGATTGTCAGTATTGACACCAAACCTCAGGCAACCGTTTTAAACTCTGAAGTACCTTTGGCCGAGATGTTCGGATACGCGACTGCGGTAAGATCACTTTCCAAGGGGCGTGCTTCATACTCAATGGAACCTGACAAGTTTGAGCAGGTGCCCGCACAAATTGTGCAAACTATTTTGGATTCGATTACACCCTGGGTGAATCGAGCATAAGAAACAACTATTAACACTCGTTCTTTATAAAATATGGCAGGACAAAGAATACGTATTCGCCTGAAGGCTTATGATCATCGCGTGATTGATCAGTCTGCTCAGGAAATTGTGGAGACCGTCAAGCGGTCAGGGGCACGTGTGGCAGGACCCATTCCCTTGCCGACACGCATTGAAAGGTTCACGGTGACCCGTTCACCTCACGTTGACAAGAAGTCACACGAAACTTTCGAACAACGCACTCATAAGCGTTTGCTGGATATCTTGGAACCCACTGCTAAAACCGTTGACGAATTGAAGAAATTGAATCTTCCAGCGGGTGTGGACATCACCATTAAAATTTAAAGGAAAGACACGAGATCATGTTAGGATTACTTGGCAAAAAATTGGGTCAGACCCGTGTCTATGACAATGATGGAAGCGCTGTGCATGTGACCATTGTCGAATGCGGGCCAAATCATGTCATTCAATGTAAAACGCCTGAAACCGATGGTTACAGTGCCGTGCAATTGGCATTCGATCCTCAGAAGGATCAACGTTTGTCCAAGCCGCGTTTAGGGCATTTTACCAAGCATAAAGCCACCGGATTTAAAAGAATTCGCGAATTTCGTGATTTCTCTCTTGAAGTGAAGTCGGGAGATGTGGTTAAGGTGGAAGACTGCTTCGCTGAAGGGGACTTCGTGGACGCTGTCGGCATTACCAAAGGACATGGTTTCCAGGGTGTGATGAAGCGTTGGAACTTTGGTGGCGGTCGTGCCACACATGGTGCCAAAGGCTGGAAACGCCGTCCTGGTTCCATTGGTTCCGGTTCGACTCCCGGTTGGGTGGCCAAAGGCAAAAAGATGCCTGGCCATATGGGGCAGGTGCGACGAACGGTCCAGAATTTGAAGGTCGTCAAAGTGCACGGTGAGGATAATTTACTGCTCGTTAAAGGAGCTATCCCGGGTGCTGATGGCGATTATATCGTCATTCGTGAGGCCAAGAAAAAGCCCAAACAAACCGCGTAAGACTTAAAAGGGCGAATTAAAGATGAAGATTAACATTCAGAATACTAAAGGCGAATCTCTGGAAGAGTGGGAAATCCCATTCGGCCTGATTGAGGAGGACGACAAAGGCCTCCAAGCCGTGCATGACGCTGTCGTGGCCTACATGGCTTCCCAACGCAGTGGCACTGCTTGCGCCAAGACACGTTCCGAGGTGGCGGGCACTGGTAAAAAACCATGGCGCCAGAAAGGAACAGGCCGGGCACGAGCCGGATCATTCCAGTCGCCAATCTGGCGCGGTGGTGGCGTTGTCTTTGGCCCTCGTCCAAGGGATTTCCGCAAGGATATCAACAAGAAAACCCGCAAGCTCGCCCTGAAAAAAGCGCTGAGCGAACGTATCAAGTCCGGGGAAGTGCTGGTTGTGGATCAAATCAACCTCGATAAACCTCAGACCAAGGCTGTGGTTGAAATCCTCGATAACTTGAAAGTGGATGGAACAGCCCTGTTTGTCATGGCCAATGTCGACGAAAATGTTCAGTTGTCCGCAAGAAACATTCCGTATGTCGGGATCACGACCAGTCAGTCGCTCAACACATACGACACACTTAAATTTGATCGCATCGTCATGACAAAGGATGCGGTCGCAGGATTGGAATCAAGACTTAGCTAATTAGACGGCCATGAACGCATACGATATTATCAAGACGGTACGCGTGACCGAAAAAGGCACAGACCAGTCCCATCATTATAATCAATACACCGTTGTTGCCGATACCCGCGCCAACAAATTCCAAATCCGCGACGCGGTCGAGGAGTTGTTCAAGGTATCTGTTGTTCGTGTGAATACGATCAACGTCAGAGGCAAAAAACGACGTCAGCGCACCAAACAGGCCGGACGTTCCGCGAATTGGAAGAAGGCATTGGTCACGTTGAAGAGCGGTGACAAAATCGAATTAACGTAATCGGGAGAGCAATTATATGGCAGTAAAATCATTTAGACCTTTAACACCAGGTCGCCGATTTCAGACGGTTGCCGATTTTTCCAATCTTACCAAAAAGAAACCGGAAAAAAAGCTGACCAAGATCAAGAAGAAAACCGGCGGTCGTAATTGCTATGGTCGCATCACCGCCCGGGCTATTGGCGGTGGTCACAAACAAAAAATCCGTACGGTTGACTTCCGACGCAACAAGAAGGGTATTCAAGCAGAAGTCATCGCATTGGAATATGATCCCATGCGCTCAGCTCGATTGGCTTTGCTGCAATATTCCGATGGCGAGAAACGCTACATTGTTGCTCCCGTTGGTCTCGAGGTCGGTGCCAAGGTTGAAAGCGGTCCTGATGCGCCCGCCGAAGTGGGGAATGCCATGCCATTGGCCAACATTCCAGTCGGCTCCAGCGTTCACAGCATTGAATTGACCCCCGGTCGCGGTGGGCAGATAGCCCGCACAGCCGGTAGCTTCGCCACGCTGATGTCCCGTGATGGTGATTATGCCCAGATTAAAATGCCATCCGGAGAAATCCGTCGTATTCATTGCAAATGCCAGGCTACCGTTGGCCAAGTTGGCAACACTGAGCATGAGAATATCATCATTGGAACAGCCGGTCGTAATCGTCATCGCGGACGCCGGCCATTGACACGAGGCTCCTGCCGTAACCCCGTTGATCACCCGAATGGTGGTGGTAACGGAAAATCAAAAGGCGGTGGTGGACGTCAGCACCTGGTGTCTCCATGGGGTCTGCTTGCCAAAGGTTACAAAACCCGGCACAAGCACAAAACATCCAACAAATTTATCTTGGTACGCCGTGACGGTCGTCCAAACAAGCTTAAGTAATTTTTGACCTATGGCACGTTCAATCAAAAAGGGATTCTACGTCGACGGCAGTTTGCAGAAAAAAGTCGATAAAATGAATGAAGCGGACAAAAAACGTCCGATCAAGACCTGGTCACGTAGATCGACCATTACCCCGGATTTCGTGGGGCATACCATCAACATTCATAACGGAAAGACATTCGTAACACTGTTTGTCACAGAAAACATGGTAGGACATAAACTCGGTGAGTTTGCCCCTACACGCACCTTCAAGGGTCATGGAGCTCACACAGCGAAAGTGACCAAGTAATCGTATGGAAGTACAAGCCATTACTAAAAATGTCCGCATGTCCGCGCAGAAAATGCGTGAGGTGGTGCGCCAGATTCAAGGCATGAACGCATTGCAGGCTGTCGCCGTGCTGGGTAACGTTCCGCGCAAGTCAGCGCGAGTGGTTGCCAAGACGCTGAAGAGCGCCATCGCAAACGCCGAGCACAACAACAATGCCAGCCCCGAGTCATTGGTCGTTAAAATGGCCGTGGCGGGACAGGGGCCAGTGATGAAGCGATTCATTCCTAAAGCACGCGGATCCGCAGGACCTATTTTGAAGCGCACCTGCCACGTTAAAATTGTAGTTTCCGATCTCAGCTAAGCAAATCATATGGGACAAAAGACCAATCCAATCGGTTTAAGAATCGCTCTCAATCGTGACTGGCGATCCAAGTGGTTCTCCGACAAAAAGAACTTCGGCCAGTTGTTGGCGGAGGATTACCAGATCCGGGCCATCTTGAAGAAGAAGCTTGAAACAGCTGCGGTGCCGCGCATTCAGATTGAGCGTGCTGCCACACGATGCCGCGTCACCATTCACACGGCTCGCCCGGGTGTCGTCATTGGCCGTAAAGGTGCTGAGATCGATAAGATCAAGGAAGAACTTAGTTTGATGACCGGCAAGGAAGTTTATGTGGATATCCAGGAGGTAAAGACACCTGAGCTGGATGCGCAACTGGTTGCCGAGAACATTGCGTTGCAGTTGGAACGACGTGTTTCATTTCGTCGCGCCATGAAGAAGGCCCTTCAGACCACCATGGATTTCGGTGCGGACGGTATTCGTATCCGTTGTGCGGGTCGTCTGGGGGGAGCAGAACTGGCACGTGTTGAGTCATATAACCAGGGACGTGTGCCACTGCATACTTTGCGTGCGAACATTGACTATGGTTTTTCGGAAGCCAAGACCCTTTATGGGATTTTGGGAGTCAAATGCTGGATTTGTAAGGGCGACATCAAAGTGGAAAAAGCGGATCGTAACGCCTATACCGAGACGGTTTAACAACAGGTTTTCAACAATAGAATTTAGAAAGATTGAATTATGCCATTGATGCCATCCAGGGTTAAGTATCGGCGCATGCATCGCGGCAATCGTGCCGGATTGGCACGACGAGGGGCAACCGTTTCATTTGGTGAATACGGTCTGCAGGCCCTTGAGCGTTGCTGGCTTGACAATAAACAGATTGAAGCCGCACGTGTTGCCATTACCCGTAACATGAAACGTCGCGGTAAAGTATGGATTCGGATATTCCCACACAAATCCTATACCAAGAAGCCCCTCGAAGTTCGAATGGGTAAAGGTAAAGGACCTCTCGAAGGTTGGGTGGCTGTTATCCGGCCGGCAAACATTTTGTTCGAAGTGGACGGTGTGCCCGAAAACGTGGCTCGTGAATCCTTCCGATTGGCTGCCGCCAAACTCCCCATTCGCACCAAATTCATCTCAAGACATAGATAATCAATAATATGGCGGTTAAATTTTCAGAAGTTGTCGAGTTGTCCAAGCCTGAGTTGCTGGCTAAGTCGCATGAATTGCGGCAGGAATTGTTCAATTTAAAATTACAGAAAGCCAGCAGTCAGTTGGAAAAACCATCCCGCTTGCGCGACTTGCGTCGCGGCATAGCCAGAGTCGAAACCCAACTGTCTGTCTTGCGCCGACAAGAAGCACAACAATAATTTATAAACAAATGTCTGAAGAGAACAATCAACGCGGGCATCGCAAGTTGCGTATCGGAGAGGTGATCTCCGATAAGATGAACAAAACCATTGTCGTACGGGTGCGTCGCCGCATTCGCCACGCACGGTTTAAAAAGATCATTACTGTTTTCAGCAAGTGCTACGTTCATGATGAGCGCAGCGAAGCGAAAATCGGGGATCACGTTCGCATCCAAGAAACCCGCCCCTTGTCTAAAAACAAGTGCTGGCGTTTGGTGGAAGTGACGCATAAAGCTGAAGTCTGATCTAACGGAATTACACACATATGTTACAGTTACGCTCAATTTTAAATGTCGCCGACAATACTGGCGCCAAGAAGGCCTCCGCGATCGCCGCTCTCGGCAAGACGCAACGCTATGCCAAGATAGGAGACGTTCTTAAAGTGCATATCAAGGAAGCTGCTCCCGACGGGTCGGTTAAGAAAGGTGACGTTGTCAACGCCGTTGTCGTGCGCACCAAAAAAGCCATTCGTCGTCCGGACGGTTCCGTTCTGCGATTCGATTCCAACGCCGTGGTCATCATTGACAAAGACAAAAACCCAAAAGGCACGCGTATTTTCGGCCCTGTTGCCCGTGAATTGCGCGAGAAACGTTTCATGAAGATTGTTTCCCTGGCCCCCGAAGTTATTTAAACACCATGCCCACTAAATTTCATGTAAAACGCGGCGATGAAATCGTTGTCATCGCAGGAACCGAAAAAGGTAAGCGCGGAAAAATTATCCAGGTGGTGCCCAAGAAGGAGCGCGTCATTGTGGAAGGCATCAACATGATCAAAAAACACGTTCGCCGCAACCAGGAACACCCGGAAGGTGCCATTCTGGAGCGTGAGGGTTCCATTCATATTTCCAATGTGATGAAAGCCGAACGTTACGACGCCAAACGCGCCAAAGCATAATCCTTTTCATTGCTGATAAACTGGTCCTATGAAACCAAGACTTTACGAAAAATACGTTAATGATATCCGTCCGAAACTGATCGGCGACGGTAAGTTTAAGAATATCCATCAGGTTCCCGCCATTTCCAAGATTGTCATCAATATGGGGGTTAGCGGTATGATGGAAAAAGGTGCCCTTGAAAATGCTGCCGCCGACTTGACCACCATTACGGGTCGCAAGCCTGTGATGTGTTTGGCGCGGAAGAGTGTGTCCAACTTCAAATTGCGGGCCGGACAAGCCATCGGTTGCAAGGTTACTCTGCGACGTGATGTCATGTGGGAATTCTTTGACCGTCTGGTGACAGCGGCATTGCCCCGTATTCGTGACTTCCGTGGCATACCGAAGCGATCATTTGATGGCCGCGGGAATTATTCGCTCGGTATCAATGACCAAAGTATTTTCCCCGAAATTGAATTGGATAAAGTCAAACGTCAGCAGGGTATGGACATTACCATTGTGACGACTGCTGCCAATGATCAGGACGCCCGCGAACTCCTGACCATGATGGGCATGCCTTTTACCAAGTAATTTACACAGCATTTAAAAAGACAAAGACCTATGGCAAAATCCGCTTGGAAAGAACGAAACAAGAAAAAGCAGCGCACCGTTGATAAATACGCTGAACTGCGCGCCGAACTGCGTGCGAAGAGGGACTATGAAGGACTGGCTCAGTTACCACGTAACGCAAGCCCGACCCGTGTCGTGAATCGTTGTAAAATTACTGGTCGTCGTCATGGCTATTTCCGCAAGTTTGGCGTTTCACGTCTTACGTTTAGAGAAATGGCTCTGCACGGTTTGATCCCAGGCGTCACCAAAGCCAGCTGGTAAAGAAAGTTTGATAGATTTATGGATCCTATTGCCGACATGTTGACTATTTTACGCAATGCCAATTCGGCCCTGTTGCCCAAAGTGCAAATGCGTCATTCCAGAGTCAAGGAAAGTATAGCAGATATCCTGAAAGCTGAGGGATACATCTCCGGGTACAAAGTAAGCGGAGACTCAATCAAGAAACTTGAAATCGAACTCAAGTTTAACGGACGTAAGGGTGTGTTTGCCGGACTGAAGAAAGTCAGCAAGCCCGGGCTGAGACGTTATGTCGGAGCCACGGATATTCCCAAAGTATTGGGCGGAATGGGGATTGCCATTGTTTCTACGTCGCAGGGTCTCATGACCGGGACGAAAGCTCGCAGAAACAACATTGGCGGTGAACTGTTGTGCTACATTTGGTAAACAATTTAAGGATAAAGACACATGTCACGCATAGGTAAAATTCCAGTCGATATTCCTGAAAAGGTAAAAGTCAACGTTAAGGATCAACACATCGATGTTGAGGGCCCCAAGGGTAAACTGTCTTGGGACTTTCCTTCCCGCGCTTCGGTAGCCGTCAATGAAAACCAAGTAGTTGTCTCACGGGCAAATGACGAAAAAGAGTCCAAAGCCATGCATGGCTTGACTCGTTCATTGATTCAAAACATGGTCATTGGTGTCAGCACCGGCTATGTTAAGCAGTTGGAAATCCAGGGTGTTGGTTTTAAGGCGGCACTGGCCAATAAAGTAATCACCCTTAATCTGGGCTATTCCCACGAGATCAAATACCCAGTACCGGATGCGATTGAGATCACCATCGAAGAAGGCGGTACCAAAGTTAAAATCGAAGGTCCTGACAAACAAGTTGTAGGTCGAGTAGCGGCAGAAATTCGTAGCTACTATCCTCCCGAGCCATACAAAGGCAAAGGCGTTCGTTATAGTGACGAGCAGGTTAAACGTAAGGAAGGTAAGACCGTCCAGTAATTTTAGTTGGCACATCGTTCACGGCAAAATCCGTGTTCAATATATCCATGAAAACAAATTCCCACATAGTAAAGGTTCAGAAACGCCGCTGGCGTACCCGCAAGAAGGTTATCGGCACCGGAGAACGCCCTCGTATGAGCGTTCGTTTCACCGGTAAAAATATCTACGTTCAATTCATCGACGATTCCAAAGGTCACACTTTGGCATCTGTCTCTACTTTACACAAATCAGTGGAGGGACGTGAAAACCTGAAAGCAAACGTTGCCAGTGCTGAAAAGCTCGGCGTTCAGGCTGCGGAATGTGCCAAGGCGGCAGGCATTGAAAAAGTTGTCTTCGATCGCAGTGGAGCCAAATACCATGGGAAAGTGAAAGCCCTGGCCGATGCAGCGCGCAACGGTGGCCTCATTTTCTAATACAGACAGCATTTAATATATAGGAGAGTCATCGTGGCTGAAAATCAAAATCAAAATAGAAATCAGAACCCCAGAGATTCACGTGGATTCGGCCGTGGAGGTGGTGGTGGACGCGGTAATCAGAGAAGAGGCCGCGGTCGTGATAACCAGAACCGACAAGGTGGTGAAGACAATGGTCCTGAATTGTTCGAAAAGGTTATTTACATCAACCGTTCCTCAAAGGTTGTCAAGGGTGGTCGTCGTTTTAACTTCAGCGCACTGGTTGTTGTCGGTGATCGTGAAGGAAAAGTGGGACTGGGATTCGGTAAAGCCAGTGAAGTGGCCAGTGCCATTAAAAAAGGTAGTGACAATGCCCGTCAGCAAATGGTGAGCGTTTCGCTCCGGAACGACACCATTCCCCACGAGGTGAATTCTGTCTTTGATGGTGCCAATATTTTGTTGAAACCTGCTTGCCAGGGAACAGGTGTTATTGCCGGTAAGGTGGTTCGCTCTGTGCTGGACGCGGCAGGTGTTTCCAATGTGTTGTCCAAATCATTGGGATCGAAAAATGCAGCCAACGTTGCCAAGGCAACACTACAGGCATTGCGTCAACTTAAATTGAAGAAGGATATCTACGCAAAACGTGGAATGGAAATCCGTCCTTCAGCCCCGGCAAGCACCGAGGCAGCACCGGCAGAAGCAGCTGCGGTGGAAACGACAGAAGCAGTATAAGGAAATATTTATGCGACTACATGATTTAAAACCTCAACCAGGTGCCAAGCACCGTAGAAAACGTCTCGGCCGTGGTGAAGGCAGTGGACTGGGTAAGACCAGTGGACGCGGACATAAAGGTCAGCGCGCACGTTCCGGCGGTACGGTTCGTGAAGGTTTCGCGGGGGGACAGATGCCCATTTATCGCCAGTTGCCAAAACGCGGTTTCAACAACGCCGACCACACCATCTACTACATTCCGGTCAATGTTTCCGACCTTGAGCGGTTTGATGCGGATGCAGTCATTGATGTGGAAGCGCTTCAAAAAGCTGGTTTGGCTTCCGGTAAGGGACAAGGGATCAAGATTCTTGGTCAGGGTGAGCTCACTAAAAAGCTGACCGTCAAAGTGCAAGCTTTCAGTGCTTCTGCCAAACAGAAGATTGAAGCGGCCGGTGGTGCCTGTGAAGTCGTGGATCGCATTCCTAAAACGGGCCCGCGCGCTCTCTAATCGATCGATTAACCCATGCTAGCGTCCATTTTTAACACATTCAGCAACTGCTTCAAGATTCCCGAACTGAAATCGAGAATCATTTTCACCCTGCTGTTGCTCTGCATTTGCCGACTCATTTCCCTGGTTCCCGTACCGGGTTTGGATGGTGCCGCACTGTCGGAGTTCCTTGCCGAAGCGGCGCAGAAAAACAACAACAGTTTGCTGGGAATGTACAGCCTGTTTACAGGTGGTGCCCTCGAACGATGTGCCATCGGTTCCCTGGGTATCATGCCATATATCAGTGCAACCATCATTATTCAATTGATGACTGCAGTACTGCCTGGCTTGAGTAAACTTGCTCGAGAAGAAGGTGGTCGTGCAAAGATTGTTCAATATGGGCGTTACTTGACGGTGATTCTCTGTCTGGGGCAGGGGTTCGTCATGGCATTGGGATGGGAAAAACCCGAAGTGTTATTCCAGGGTTTTACCGGAGATCTTGTGCTATCTGATTCTCTCATTTGGTATCGCATTCAGACCGTAATGGTTTTGACCACGGGAACCCTGCTCTTGATGTGGTTGGGTGAGCAAATTACGGAACGCGGTATTGGAAACGGTATCTCATTGGTTATCACAATTGGTATTCTGGCGCGTCTTCCCGACGCAGTTAGTCAGGTATACCGCATGTTCTTCCCGGTTGAAGGTGTCGAAGCGCAGTGGAACCCTGCCCACTTTATCGCCATGCTGGTGATTTTTGCCGCGGTAACCGCTCTCGTTATTGCTGTCACTCAGGCACAACGTAAAATTCCTGTTCAGTATGCTCAACGGGCGGTTGGCCGGAAGGTTTACTCCGGAGGCAGTTCGTTCATGCCGTTGCGTGTCAATTATGCGGGTGTGATGCCCATTATCTTTGCCCAGGCCATCTTGATGTTTCCTGATAAAATCTTCTCTACCTTGGGGCGGATTACAGAAATCAAGATCTTTGATGAGATCAGCGCTTTGATCACCTATGGAAGTGGTGGCTACATGTTGCTCGAGGGTTTGATGATTTTGTTTTTCTCTTACTTCTGGGTGGCGACACAGTTCAATGAAATTCAGATCGCCGATGATTTGAAGAAGTATGGTGGTTACATTCCAGGTGTTCGTCCCGGAACGGCAACCAGTGACTTTCTGCATCGCACGATGAGTCGCATTACTTTTGCAGGAGCCATGTTCCTGACTGGAATTGCCATCATTCCGCTCGTTTTGACGCGTGCCATGAACATTCCTTTTGCGGCGGCAACCTTCTTCGGCGGCACCAGTCTGCTGATTACTGTAGGTGTTGTCCTGGATACAATGCGGCAAATGGAATCCCACTTATTGACCCGTCATTACGACGGTTTCCTTAAGAAAGGGAAGATCAAAGGCCGTTTTTAATCAGGTGGTGTTACACCATCCCCCATATGCCTTAATTTCCTCAACTGTTTACTATGATTCGTCCGAAAAACGACAAGGAAATTGAGGGTATGCGAGAAGCTGGGGCTTTGGCAAATGCAGTGTTGCTGGATGTCGCCAAAATCATACAGCCAAGTATTTCCACCCGTGAAATCGATGAGTATGCAGCTCGTCGAATCGAGGACTACGGAGGGAAATCCGCGTTTCTCGGTTATCGCGGGTATCCATGCTATACATGCATCTCGGTGAATGAAGAAGTGGTTCACGGGATATCCGGTGGCCGTATTGTTCAATTTGGTGACATCATCAGTTTGGATGTCGGAGTTGTCTACAACGGTTTCATTGGGGATAACGCACTGACGGTAGCCGCAGGTGGCTGTGACATGGAAGTGCAGACATTGATGGATGTGACAGAAAAGTCGCTTCATGAAGGGATCGCCCAAGCGGTTGCGGGGAATCGTGTGGTGGATATTTCCCGCGCCATACAAAAGCACGTTGAAGCAAATGGGTTCAGTGTTGTGAGGGAATTTGTGGGGCACGGTGTAGGGCGAAAGATGCATGAAGAACCGCAAATACCTAATTTTGTCGATGGTGGACCTTCGCCCAAATTAAAAGCGGGTATGACGATCGCCATTGAGCCCATGGTGAACATGGGAGGGCCTGAGGTCATCGTTCAGCCGGATGGTTGGACAGTGATTACTCGGGATGGTAAGCAGTCTGCTCATTTTGAGCACACCGTTCTTGTAACGGACGGTGAACCGGAAATTTTAACATGCGCGACCCGGATGCATTCGAAAGTCGAGGCATCGTCCTGAGCAAGCTTGGGGATGACCGGTTGCTGGTTGAAATGCCAAATGGGCACCACGTTTTTGGTGTGGTGCCAAAAAAATCAAAATTTAAATTGTCAGAGGTTAACATAGGCGATAAGATCGCCATTTTCTTCTCGCCAGCTGATATGGCGAGAGGGACCATTATAGATGGATATCAGTGATTTATGAAAGTTAGAGCGTCAGTGAAAAAACTTTGCGAGCATTGTCGCATTATCCGCCGAAAAGGCATTGTTCGCGTGATTTGCACAAATCCGCGTCATAAACAGCGACAAGGCTGATTGGAAGGTAATAGATTATGGCAAGAATCATGGGTGTAGACATTCCCGGACACAAGCGCATCGATATTGCGCTGCGATACATGTATGGTATCGGTCCGGCCGTTTCCAACGAAATCATCGAAGCGACAGGTATCAATCCGGCCACACGCGCCAAGGACCTGTCTGAGGACCAGCTCTCCAAGATCGTTCATGCGATTCAGGAAGGCCAGTATGTCATCGAGGGTGATTTGCGTCGGGAAATCAGCATGAACCTCAAGCGACTCCAGGCTATCCGCTGTTATCGTGGCATTCGTCACATTCGCGGTTTACCTGTTCGAGGACAGCGCACATCGACAAATGCTCGATCACGAAAAGGACCTCGTAAGACTGTGGGTATCCAACGTAATCCGAACGCTAAATCCGGTATCCATTAAGGCTTTTATCTGAATTAGACTATGGCAGACGAAGAACAAAAGAAGGTTGAAGCAACTGAGGCTGAAAAAGCCCCTTCAGCCGAATCCGCACCTAAAGCGGAAGCTCCAAAAGCAGAAGCACCCAAAGCTGAAGATAAAAAAGCAGCTGAAGCAAAAGGCGGAGACAAACCTGAGCAGGATGGCCCTGCCGCTGCTGATGCACCTTCCGCAGCCGAGCTTCTTTCAACTGATCTTGGACCCGCCAAAATTATCAAGGCCAAGGGTTCGAAGAATGTTGTATCAGGTGTTGCTACCATTTGCGCAACTTTCAACAACACGCTGGTGTCCATATCTGACATGCATGGAAATGTGGTCAGTTGGTCATCCGCCGGTAAAGTGGGTTTCCGGGGATCGCGCAAGAGCACCGCATTCGCAGCTCAACAGGTCGCACAGGATGCAGGCCGTGCCGCGATGGCTCACGGTTTGAAGGAAGTCGAAATCAAGGTCAAAGGACCTGGATCCGGGCGTGAATCCGCCATTCGTGCCTTACAGGCCATCGGATTGGAAATTAACTCCATCAAAGACGTTACTCCGGTACCACACAACGGTTGCCGCCCGAGAAAGAAACGTCGCGTCTAAAGAATAGGAATTTTTAAGTATTATGGCTCGTTATACCGGACCCAAAACGAAAATCAGCCGCCGATTTGGCATGCCCATTTTTGGGCCTTCCAAATACCTGGAACGCCGCAATTACGGTCCAGGGATGCATGGACCTCGCTCACGCCGCAAGAACACTGAATATGCCCTGGGCTTGATGGAGAAGCAGAAGTTTCGCTACTTCTACGGCCTGCAGGAAAAACAGTTCCGTGCCGTCTATGAAACCGCCCGCCGCCGTAAAGGTGTGACCGGCGAGACAATGCTTCAAATCCTCGAAACACGTTTGGACAACGTCGTCTATCAACTTGGATTTGCCAGCAGCCGACCTGCTGCCCGCCAGATGGTCAGCCATGGTCATGTTCAGGTTAATGGTAAGAAGGTTGATATTTCCAGTTATGCTCTTCAGGTGAACGACGTGGTGGAAGTTAAAAACTCCAGCGTGTCCCGCCAGATGGCGACAAAGAACATGGAGTTGTCCACCAGCCGCCGTGTGCCGGAATGGTTGCATCTTGATCGTGACTTCTTCAAAGGAGTGGTCATGCGCGTTCCTTCCAAGGATGAAATCCAACCCATTGGAAACGAACAAACTGTCATCGAATTTTATTCCCGATAATAACAACACAAATTCAGTTATATGGGCTTTCAAATGTTCGGGATACCATTTGAGAGCCAGATTAAAACTGTTACCCAATTAAAAATATGCCAGTAAGACTAGGTCGTTTTGAAATGCCCAAGCGGTTGACCAAAGATGAGGAAACCGCAACGGATACATTCGCGAAATTCATCGCCGAACCCTTTGAAACCGGATACGGACACACCATCGGTAACTCCATCCGACGTGTGCTGTTGTCATCTCTTGAAGGTGCCGCCATCACGTCTGTGAAGATTGATGGAGCCATGCATGAGTTCGCGGTGGTTGAAGGTGTGGCTGAAGATGTGACGGACATTGTGCTGAACCTGAAAAAAGTGAAGTTCATTAGTCACTCACGCGATCCTCAAACTGTCTTGCTGAGTGTCAACAAGGATGGTGCCGTCACGGCGGCTGATATCCAGTTGAATCAGAATCTCGAACTCGTCAATCCTGACCAGCATATCTGTACGCTGGACAAGAAGAAGAAATTTGAGATTGAAATTGAAGTCAAGGTAGGCCGCGGTTTTTGTCCAGGTGACGAGAACAAAAAGGCGGATCAGGCCATTGGTGTGATTCCTATTGACTCCATTTTCTCTCCTGTCAGTCGCGTTCGTTATTCTGTCGAAAGTGCACGTGTCGGACAACGCACTGACTATGATAGTTTGATCATGGAGGTTACGACTGATGGTCGTATTACTCCGGATGACGCGCTGACACAAGCCTCTGCGATTCTGCAGCATCATCTCGACGTTTTCGTCGGCTATGACAAGAATGCTGTTGAGTTTGAGGAAGTGGTCGATCAGAAGGATGACGAGAAGTCCCGTATGAAGAAACTTCTCAACATGAGCGTCAACGAAATTGAACTCAGTGTCCGTGCCGCCAACTGCCTGAACAACGCCAACATTACGACCGTGGGTCAGTTGGCCATCAAGTCCGAGGCAGAAATGCTGAAGTATCGTAACTTTGGTAAGAAATCCCTCAACGAAATTAAAGACAAGTTGACTGGTCTCGGGCTGTCACTTGGAATGAACATTGATCCCGCGCTTCTGGATTCCAAGGAAGACTTCAGCGCCTTAGAGTAGAAAATTTAACAAGCTGTTTACATGAGACATTTAAAACGAAATGCCAAACTCGGCCGCAAAGGCGCTCATCGAAACGCGATGCTGGCGAATATGGTATGCAGTTTGATCAAACACAAACGCGTTACCACCACCCTGGCCAAGGCAAAAGCTGTTCGGCCGGTTGTTGAAAAGATGGTGACCCTTGGCAAGAAGGGATCCATCCATCACCGTCGTTTGGCTGTTTCCAGATTGCACCAGGAAGATGCGGTACAAATTCTTTTCAACGAAATCGCACCACAACATCAGGATCGTGCCGGTGGTTATACCCGTATCATCAAGTTGATGGATCGCCGCGGCGATGCCGCTCAGATGGCTATCATCGAATTTGTTGAAGAAGGTGGTGCCGCAGTGGCTTCCACGGATGATTCTTCAGCAAAAGCTGAAGCTGCTCCAGCCGCCGCAGAGGAGTCTGCCAAGGTTGAGGAAACCGCCTCCGAGGAAGAAACCAAGGCTGAAGCAAGCGAAGAAGCACCCGCCGCTGAAGCTGATGCGGAGTCGAATGAGGAAGCCTCAGACGCACCCGCTGAAGGTGAGGATAAGAAAGAATCCTGATAAGGTATCTTACTTTTTATTGATCAATGCCCGTTTCTCCGCAAAGGGAAACGGGCTTTTTCTTTACCGGGTGCGCTTGTCTTTTTTGTATTCCACATGTCCGTCCAGCATGAGACGGTTTCTTCCCATAGGGTGGACCGCTCTGCCTCGGATGGTTTCATCAATACTGTCAATGGTGGAAGGATAGTAGACATCCACCATTAGTTCGACATCAGTTGGGCCATTTGGGATGCCAATGAAAGGATTGGCTTCTTTGCGCAGGTGTTGAATGATCTGGTTTTCAGTTTTGCCCCAAAAATTGTCGAGAGGAATCTCCTCGTCTGCACGGTCAAAACGCCACATCCAATAACCAGCCAAGGGAGCATTGGTTTCCGTGCCAATCGGTTGTACTGAAGATATCGCTTTTCCCAACGGTGATTTGCGAATGCTCGGGCACATCCATATTTTTTGTGAGCCAACATAATTACTGAGGATTAACCCGGCCCAACCACTCCGTGGATCGGAAGGGGGCCATGAAGTCCAGGGGCGGTAACCTCCGGCCAATGAGTGTTTCAAATCCCGTCGATCGGGAAACCGTTCTTCATGATCCGATCGATACATTCGGAATCCCAGATCGATTTGACGCATGTTGGAGACACAGACGATCCGGTTGGCCTTTTTTTTGGCGCTGCTCAATGCCGGAAGGAGCATGCCCGCCAGTATGGCTATGATGGCAATGACAACCAGCAATTCGATCAGGGTGAATCCATGATCGCTTTTAGTTGTTTTGAATTTTGTGCAGGGGAGGAGATTGATCATGATTGTGGCAGAGCAAAGGCAACATAGGTCACGCCTGATTTTGTGTTCATTTTTCCGCCACCGCAGGCGATGACGACATACTGCCTGCCATTTGCTTCGTAAACGGATGGTGTGGCATAACCTCCGGCAGGCAGTTTTGTTTCCCAAAGCAACTCTCCGGTTGATTTGTCGAATGCTCTGAATGATTCGTCTTTTGAAGCTCCAATAAAAACCAATCCCCCGGCGGTCACTGCGGGGCCGCCATAGTTTTCGGTTCCGGTTGGAGAGAGACCTCTTGCCTTCAGGTCGGCAAATTCACCCAATGTGACCTGCCAGGCGATACGGCCGGCTTTCAGATCGATCGCATTCAAGGTGCCCCAGGGCGGTTTGATGGCGGGGTACCCATCAGGATCCAGAAATCGATTGTATCCGGTATGTGAATAGGGTTCGCGTTCGTTGTTTTTCTTTTGATCGATTTCTTTTGTTTCAGTGCGAGCAGGTGCTGATGACCCGGTTTCACCCAGCAGGTATTGAGCGATGGCGGTTTTCTCAGGCAGGGTCAGGAATCCGAAGGCAGGCATGAGTCCTTTCCCCAGGCTCATTTGGTCGATGATTTGTTGAGTGTTCATCTTTTGTTTGATGTCGACCAGGGGTGGGTATGTTTTTTGAGGGTCTCCCACGCGATCCATCCCATGACAAATGGCGCAAAGTCTTTGGTATAGGAATGCGCCATCGGTTCGAGCCGAAGATTTGTTTTTGTTTTGAATTTCAACCATGGTCAGGATCCATGGCATTTCGTTGGCGTTGACATAGAGGTATTCGTTTTCGGGATCCCATGCTGCTCCACCCCATTCTCCTCCGCCGTCAAATCCGGGAAATATCACCGTTCCGACCTCGCTGGGTGGAACAAACTGACCGCCGCTTCGCACCGAAAGCAGTTTTTCGAGCATTTGATCGTGTGTTTCGGGTGAGAGTCTGGATACATCCTTGGGCTCAAATGCCTGCCTGGCAAAGGGAGGTGGTGAGCTTGGGATGGGTTGTGTCGGCCAGGCTTGTTCGTCCATCAGGTCTGAAGGCGGGAAAGGACGTTCTTCGATGGGGAAGATGGGCTTTCCGGTTTCGCGATGAAACAAAAAGACATGGCCTGATTTGGTGATCTGGGCGACAGCGGGGACTTTTTCCTGGTTGATGGTTAATTCCACGAGGTTGGGGGAGGCTGGAAGGTCCCTGTCCCAAAGGTCGTGATGAACGATTTGATAATGCCAGACTTTTTCGCCCGTGGTGGCATTGAGCACCAGCAAGCTGTTCCCGTATAAATTTTGTCCGATGCGATTCCCTCCCCAGAAGTCAAAGGCAGGCGAACCGGTAGGGCAGAAGACCCAGCCTCGACTTTCATCGATGGCGAGTCCACTCCAGGCATTGGCGCCACCAGCGGTTTTCCATGCGTCTTGAGGCCAGGTCGCGTGACCTTCTTCCCCAGGGTGAGGGATGGTGTGAAAAACCCATGTCATTTCGCCGGATTCCACATTGTAGGCCCGGATGTAGCCCGGAGCAGAGGGGCCCGGGCCTTCGCCGACGCGGGTTCCCAGGATCAACAGGTTCTTGTAAATGGATCCAGGGGTGTTGGAGAGGATGAATAGTTTTTCAGGATCTCTTTCCAATCCTTGCCTCAAATCCACACGGCCTTTGTCTCCAAACTCGCTGATTGGTTTGCCTGTGGCCGTATTGAGAGCATATAGCCAGTGGCTGGCGGTGAACAGAATGCGGCTTTGGTCTCCTTTACTCCAAAAAACAACACCGCGGTTCACTCCGATCGAATTGCCCTCTTTGAATGGATCGAATGTCCACTTTTCAGCACCTGTAGCAGCATCGAGCGCGAACACTTTGAGTGTGGGGGAAGTGCCGTATAGAGTGCCATCTGCTATCAGGGGATTGCACTGGATCTGGGAGCGTTTTGCGGAATCAGGTTCCGATTCGTATTCCCAGGCTTTCGTCAATTGCGCGACATTGCCACGATGTATTTGTTTGAGCGGGGAATATTGTGAGTTTGCCAGGTCGCTTCCAAAGTGGCGCCACTCACTGGTTGCGCACAGGGAACGAAATGTCCATGTGCTTGAGGCTATAACCAGAACTGCGAGCGCCCATCTCGATCCCGGGACAAAAGAATGGTTCATTAAGGAACGTGTCACGGGGGCAGTATAGGCACTGATCGTGAAAAGGAAAGGTGAAGATCAGTGGTCAAAGATGAAGATCTTCAAAATTATCACTTGTCACCTTGGTCTGTTTGAATTACTACATTTCTTCCTGCATTTGCCGGCAAGGCAAATTTCGGTCATGCCAGAGTAGCTCAGTGGTAGAGCAGAGGACTCATAAGCCTTTGGTCGGGGGTTCAAATCCCTCCTCTGGCACCATCTTTTTCAAAATTTTTCACCTTCGGGCATTCATGTTCGACAAGCACGATGGATTGTTTTACGGATCTCCCGCGCGACAAACCGTCCCCAGGCTGAGGAATTTCCTTTCACTATCTCTTTCTGGCCTTATCGTTTTGCCCGAATGAAAGTGTTGGTGACTGGTTCAAGTGGATTGATCGGTTCGGAGGCTGTCAGGCTCCTGGACCGTTCCGGGCATGCGATTGTCGGTGTGGACAATAATATGCGGCGTGAATTCTTTGGTCCAGGCGGGGATACGACGTGGGTCTTGGAACGTCTGCGTAACACGACCCAATCGTTTTCGCATCACTCACTGGACATTCGTGACCGGGAAAAGGTGTTGGATCTGTTCAAGGCGGAGCGTTTCGATCTGATTATCCATTGCGCGGCACAACCCTCGCATGATAAGGCCAAGGAAATTCCATTCATCGATTTCGATGTGAATGCGGTTGGAACGCTTAATCTCCTGGAAGCAACCCGTCAGACACAGCCCGAATCCGTGTTTATTTTCATGTCGACCAACAAGGTCTATGGTGACGCTCCCAACGAGATTCCCCTGAAGGAACTTCCCACACGATGGGATTACGAGCGTGAATCGGATTTTCATGGAGTGAGTGAATCGTGTCGGATCGACCGGACCATGCATAGTTTGTTTGGGGCGAGCAAAACGGCTGCGGATGTGATGGCTCAGGAATATGGGCGTTACTTCGGCATGAATGTCGGTGTGTTTCGTGGGGGATGCCTGACCGGGGAACATCATTCCGGCGTGCAACTACACGGTTTTCTTTCTTATCTCGTCAAAGTCGCCAAAGCAGGTGAAACGTATTCCATACTGGGGTATAAGGGAAAACAGGTGCGAGACCAGATCCATAGCGAAGATGTGATCAATGCATTTCTGGCCTTTGCTGAAAACCCGAGGCCTGGCGAAGTTTACAATCTGGGTGGTGGCCGGGGCAACAGTGCCTCTATATTGGAGTGTGTGGAGAAAATTGAACACTTGATTGGCCGTGGCGTTCAAACGCGGTATGTGGATGAAAACCGAAAGGGAGATCACATCTGTTATATGTCTGATTTGCGCAAATTTCGGTCCGATTTTCCAAAATGGAAATTGGAATGGTCGCTGGACCGCATTCTTGAGCGCATGATCGATCAAGTACCCTCATGATCCCGACTGACTTGAAATGTTTTCATATTCTTGGAACCCCGGTCAGGGCGACCTCATATGAGGAACTGACCGCGTTCTGCCAGTCCAGAGTCAAGGATACTTCAACCTTCTCGGTTGATTTCACCAACACCCAGATTGTCACCATGCGGCAGTTGGATAAACGGTTTCGGGAAGAAACGTCCAAGGTGGATTATTTTATTCCGGACGGCATGCCATTGATCTGGTGTTTGAATCTGCAAAAAGCGGGACTTTCTGACAGAGTGTATGGTCCGACATTCATGCGTTATTGCGTGACGCATTCCCCTGAGCCTTTTACGCATTATTTTCTGGGTGGTTCGGAAGAATGTCTGGAGAAACTGGAAGCATCCTTTCGCAAATGGCAACCCAAGGTTCGAATCATTGGCAGGCATCACGGATACTTCAAAGAAGAAGATTCCGCGCGGATTGTGGGCGAGATCAACCGACTTTCGCCCGACTTTGTTTGGGTTGGGTTGGGGACTCCCAAGCAGCAGGCATGGATTCATCGGCATAAGGATGCCATTCAGCGAGGGGCCGTGCTGGCGGTTGGATTTGCATTTGATGTGAACGCCGGGACCAAACCCGATGCGCCGCTCTGGATGCAGCGCAATGGTCTAGGGTGGGTATACCGCCTTTGCAGCGAACCCAGACGGCTTCTGGGGCGATATGCTTACTACAATTCCATGTTTCTTTATTTACTCCTCAAAGGGTGGCTGACCGGCACGGCTTGGAATGCAAAATCAGGTAATTAGATTGTGTTACCATTCATCGTTTTATTAATATCCTTTCTTTGTCTGAGCAAAATGTCCTTAAAGCAGTCAAAGACATAATTAATCGTTTTTTTCATGGAAAACACAAAGACCAGAGAGCCTGGTCAGAATTTATTTTTGGAGATCCTCAGCGATCTGGGCAGTTTATGGCGTAAGCTTCCGCACAAACCGGTGTTTATCGTCGGTTTTCTGGCGTGGGGACTTCTGTTCCAAATGTTGGGAAATTCCACGTTTGGATACATCGACACCGCGTCTGTCTATCATTGGATGTACAATGCTTATAACGCCAAATTGTCTGAAGATGGCCATGGCAACCTGATTCCATTTGCCGTGATTGCCTTGCTGATATGGAAGCGCAAGGAGTTGTTGAAATTTGAATACATGGCCTGGAACCCCGGTCTTGCGCTTCTGGCACTGGGACTTCTGTTTCACATCGTCGGATTTATGGCCCAGCAAACGCGTCTTTCTGTTTTGGGATTGTTTGTCGGATTGTATGGTTTGATGGGCTATTGTTGGGGGAAAGCTTGGTTGAAAGCCATTTTCTTTCCTTATGTATTGTTTTTGTTTTGTGTGCCGATTGGTTCACTTGCCCAGCCGCTGACTTTTCCCTTGCGGGTGTTTGTCAGTGCTTTGGCAGTAGGGTTTTCGGATCATATCCTTCAGATCGATGTCATGCGCCAGGGAACCTATATCATGAACGGTGCGGGCACGTTTCGCTATGATGTGGCTCCCGCTTGTAGTGGCATCAACAGCCTGATGACGCTGGTGCCGCTGACCCTGGCATTCGGATTTATTGCTTATCAAACAGCGTGGAAGCGGATCTTTCTCCTCTTTACGTCCATTCCGCTGGCCATAGCAGGGAACACCCTGCGCCTCATCATGGTGATCATGATCGCCAATCAGTATGGTCAGGAAGCAGGCAAGACCTGGGAGCAGAAGCTGGGGTTTGTGACGTTCCTGGTTGCCATATTGGGGGTGTTTCTTCTTGATATATGGCTCAAGGAACCGGATCCGGAAAATGAAGCTGATAAAGCAGGGGAGGTGGAAGCATGATCAAGAAAAATATCATCATGGCTGTGTGCGTGCTCGCTCTGATCGTGGGGGGAGGCGGATTTTTGAATTATTGGAAAGCGCATCAAACCATGGGGGAACCGGGGGTGAGACTGGTGGAAAATGCAAACAGTGAAAAACCACCGGTGATGCTTCCCGATTGGGTTTTGGACTATACGGGCGAAGAATTGCCTGTCTCGGATGTTGAGCTGGACGCCTTGCCGCCGGACACGACCATCACCAAACGTCGCTATAAGCATCCCAACGGTTTCTTTATCGATGTCATGGTGGTTTTGATGGGACTGGACCGAACGAGTATCCACAAGCCACAGTATTGCCTGACAGGTGCCGGGTTTCATATACAACAGACGACTCCCAAGGTGATTAAGATGAGCAAGCCTGAGGAATTCGATTTGCCGGTCATGCGGCTTAAATCAAGCAAAACCATTGAAGGAAAAGAGTATAGTGGATTGCTTTACTATTGGTTTGTGGATGATCAGCATGTTACCAATCAGCATTATGATAGAATGTGGTTGATGGCCAGGGATCTCTTTACCACGGGGAAGATGCAGCGGTGGGCCTACGTTACTTTTTCTGCATTTGTCCAGCCTGGGCAGGAGGAAGTGGGATACAAGCATATGGAATGGTTTATTCAGAATGCCGTGCCGGTCTTCCAGAAAACAATTCCGGGAAAAGTGGCTGTATCTCCAACTCTCCCTCAAGTGTCCAAATAGCCTTGCATTGACGATGCAATCAGTTTTCCCTAGCATCCAAACGCAATCCTGATTGCCCGAATTGAAGCTTCTCCCATATGCTCAGACGTCAACAGCAGATTCGAAACCACATCCAGCGCCTCCTGGATGCTGGTCTTTTTGCGTTTGGACTGTGGCTGGCCTATTGGTTGCGAACCAATGAAGCTCTCCTGGGCGATTTGGGGCTCCGGATGCTTGCAGTATTCGGCGGCACCAAGGAAATCGAGTCATTTGATGAATTCCTTCCTTATTTTCTGTTAACAGTGCCCCTTTCACTTGTTTTGCTGCAAACACAGGGCTTCTATAACCGTCCATTGCTGGCTTCCCGTAAGGTGACTGCGTGGCAACTGTTTAAGGTGTGCACATTCATCACTCTTGGACTGATGTTGGCGGCTTTTCTTGCCAAAGAACATCTGGCTCGATCGGTTTTTATTCTTTTTGGTGTCTTCAGTTTCCTGCTGGTGTTTGCCAAGGAAGAAATTCTTCAACGCTACTTGCTGCATGCCCTTGGGCAGGCCCGTTTAAGACGTCGCATTATTGTGGTGGGGACGCCTGAGGACGTGAAACAGGTGCGGGATGATTTCCATCTGGAAGAAGCACGCGACATCGAAATTGTGGCCGAACTGGATGTGAACCAATCCGATCTTTCCAAGTTTGTGGATGTCCTGCACAAACATTCGGCAAATGGCGTGCTGCTGGCGACCAAACATACTTATTTTGGCCGGATTGAAAAAGTAATACAAGCCTGTGAGCTGGAAGGGGTAGAGGTGTGGATGTTTGCCAACTTTTTCAACACGCAGATTTCACGAACAACATTGGATGAACTTTACGGGCGACCGGTGGTTATTTTTCGGTCCACTCCTGATTTTTCCTGGCAGGCGGTTGGTAAAATGGTCATCGATTTTACCGGGGCCCTTTTTGCGATCCTGCTCTTCAGTCCAATCCTGATTTTCTGCACCCTGGCCATACGCCTCACATCACCCGGGCCCGTGTTTTTCAGACAAGAGCGAAGTGGGTTGAACGGGCGACCGTTTACCATGTTCAAATTCCGCACCATGGTGACGGATGCCGAGCAGCGTAAGGATGAATTGCAGGCTTACAATGAGATGGCGGGTCCGGTCTTCAAAGTGACGAATGATCCTCGTGTGACGCCCATCGGGCGATTCCTTCGTAAACGCAGTTTTGATGAATTACCGCAGCTTTTCAATGTATTGATGGGGGAAATGAGTCTGGTGGGACCACGCCCCCTTCCGGTGGACGAAACCATGCAGTTCGATGAACTTGCGCATCGCAGACGTTTGAGTGTGAAGCCTGGGCTCACCTGCCTCTGGCAAATCAGTGGAAGAAATAAAGTGACTGATTTCAAAGAATGGGTCAGACTGGACCTCGAATACATCGACAATTGGTCTCTATGGCTGGATATCAAGATCCTTTTGAGGACGATTCCGGTTGTGATTGCCGGTGAGGGAGCTAAATAGCGGGCTCCCTAAAGCGTTGCCTAGTTTGGAGCGAGTGAATCTGCGCGCAGGTATTTTTGAGCAAGTAGATGGCGGGTGCGGTCAAAGAAACCCAAAGACCTCACGCTTGTAACCAAACAAGGCATCAAAAAATGGGATGAAATTGCGAAATTAAGTGTTTGTTGAATAAGGGAACAGTTTTCTGTTGACCCGATGGGTAATTTCCCATATTCACCTTCCCACCTTCGCAATGTGAGTTCATGGAGGCTTGTGCTTCCACGGGATTTTTGTTGCCCTGATAGACAGGAAAGAAAATTACATGTTAAAGACAAAATCGTTTTTGAGCATCGATCTAGGCGCAGGCTGCGTCAAAGTCGCTGAGTTTGATCAGACCGATTCTGGCAGCCTGGTTTTGAAGAGATTCGGCCAGCACGCTCTGGGATTGCCTGGCGCTCAGGATGCTGTTCGCGAAGGTGTCGTCAAGAAGGCGCTGCAATCTCTGGTTAATGAACAGGGATTTACCACAAAGCAAATCAACGTTTGTGCGCCTGGATATCAGGTATTCTCCAAATTCGTTAAGCTTCCCCCGGTTGACTCCTCCAAGGTCACCCAGATCATTCAATACGAAGCACAGCAAAACGTTCCCTTCCCATTGGATGAAGTCGTGTGGGATTACCAGATCATGGGAACTTCACCCAGTGGTGAGCTTGAAGTGCTCCTGGTGGCGATCAAAACGGATCTGGTAGACAAAGTTTTCAAGGCGGCCGAAAACCACGGCATGGTGGTCAATCTCGTGGATGTTTCCCAGGCGGCCATCTGCAATGCCTTTCGTTATAATAACGGTGACTTGGAAGGTTGCACCATGCTGCTGGACATTGGTGCTAAATCCAGTAACCTGCTCTTCTTCGAAAAGGGCAAAGTGTTCGCACGAAGTATCAACATTGGCGCCAATTCCATCACTCAGGAATTTGCAACTGAAGCCAAGATGCGATTCCCCGAGGCAGAGAAATTCAAGATTGATCAGGGATTTGTCAGTCTCGGTGGTGCCTACGAAGATCCGGACAATCCGCAGCAAGCACAAATTTCCAAGATTGCCCGTCAGGTCATGACCCGTCTGCACATTCAGGTCAACCAGACGATGCAATTCTACCGCAGTCAACAAGGTGGTTCCGCTCCGGACCGCTTGTTCCTGGCTGGAGGTGCCTCGATCATGCCATACACGGCTCAGTTCTTTGCCGAGAAATTGAACGTTGAGGTCGAATACTTTAATCCATTCCGAGCGGTTGAAATTGATCCTTCCATCAATCTGGAAGAACTCGCGCGGGTGGCTCATTCCTTTGGTGAAGTTGTCGGTTTGGGGCTGAGAAACGTGGTTCAGTGTCCGGTTGAACTGAACTTGATGCCCAAATCTTCCCTGCAACGGCAGGAATTTAATCGTAAGAAGCCTTATTTAATATCAGCCGTCTTTGGGTTGGTGCTGGTGATTGCTTCGATTGGATTGTTCTTCTCTCAGGTTCACGGTGAAAAGCAGCGTGTTTTGAATGAGTTACGAACCATTGCTGCTCCCCTGCAAAACTTGGAACAACAGCTGCGGCCGGAAGAATCGGCTCTGGAAACTCAGTTGAGCAAAGCGGAAATTTACGGAAACCTGATCACACAGCGTTTTCTTTGGACGGATCTGCTCAATGTCATTCGCGGCTCATTGATGGAGGCGGAAGCAGACGCACAGCGTCGGTTTTCTCTGGATGCGGGACTTTGGATCGAGGCTTTATTGCCTGACAGTCCGGGCATTGATCTGACTGGGGCCGCTGAAACTTTTGACGACTGGGATGACGAAGAAGAGCAGACGCCCATGATGGACATCGAAATGATGAAACGTTATGGATTGATCCCCATGGGTGACAGTGGTGGTGAAGATGATTGGGATGATGAAGAAGGTGAGACTTCAGACGAAGACAACGAAGATTTGATCACCAAGTTGACTCTGCAGTGTCGCGGAGTCAATCGACGGGCCATCAATCCCAATGCAAATAACAGTTTGGCATTTACCTTGCTACAAAAACTGCAGTCCCACACGAATTACTTCAATGCTGACGACACTAAATTGACCGGTGAGTTGGCACCTGTGGACGAAGAGGAAGGAACCTTCAACTTTGAAATTTCCTTGAAACTGAAAGAACCTATTTCACTGGTGGACTAATGAACTGGATTAAACAAAACGTGGGATTGGTGGTAGGCGGAGTCGTAGCTCTGATCCTAATGGGTGTGGCTGTCTGGTACATGATGTCCCAGATAGATTTGGAAAAAACCGTAACCGCTGACCTGGAACAACAACGCACATTGGTTCAAAACCTTTACAACCGCGATCCCCATCCCGGAACCAGTAAGGTTGACAACATTGGGGCTGTTCAAAAGGAGCAGGAACGGGTGCAGGAAGTTATTCTGGGACCGTTGGAATCCTTTTTCCCTGGCTTCGAAATTCCTGAAACACTTTCTATCTCTGAATTTAAGGAAATATTGGAAAACACTCTTTCCGAAATGCAGCGCGAGGCGCGATACACTGGGATCAGCCTTCCTTCAGTGGATCAGGGAAGTTATGGGTTTTCCTTCGATGACATTCGTCCGCGCATCGACTTGGAGCCGGAAGCTCTTCGGCCTCTGACTTTTCAACTTTTTGAAGTAAGTGAGTTATGCAAAGTGCTATTCGAATCTAAGATTCACGGTATTAATGCCATCAAACGTTTGCCCGTCAGTGATAACGACGGCCCCAGCGCAGGTGGAGGCATTGGCTTGGGGTTAACAGGTGCCAGCACCGGTGCAACCGCGACAGGGGGTGAAAATTACATTGAAGATGTCGCAACTCAGGATCCCAACATCAACGCGATCATGATCCCGTTTCAAATCAGCTTCCAGTGTTTCAGCTCCGAATTGGCCCGAGTGATTGATGGGTTTAACAATTCTGCACATTACTTCAGAATCAAGTGGTTGGCAGTTGAGCAAGATGGAGGCGGATCTTCTTATGGATCAGGGCTTGGTGGAGACTCCATGATGCAACGTATGTATGGTCTTGAGCCTTCATCTGGCGGTCAGGCGAGTCGTTACGGCGGAAATCCTTACGCGGGGATGAGCAATCCTTATGGAGGAATGGCCGGCGGAGGACAGCAACCTTTAGCTGATAACAAGCTCGAAGATCTTGACGAAAGTCCGCTGACCGTCAATATGAGCCTGGTTGCCATCGCAACATTTCCTGCTGAAGAATTGGATTCCTTGATGCCTCTTCCTGCTGAAGAGGAGGAAGATGATGGATATGGTTCCAGCGGATATGGTTACTGATCAAAGTTTAGTTTGATTTGACATGGATTTCCTTAAAAAGCATTACGAAAAGATAATCTTGGCCGTGGTTTTGCTCGGTCTGGCTGGAGCTGCGGCTTACCTGCCTTTCTCGGTGTCCGCGATACGCGCCGAACTGGAGGAAAGTATTCGGCCCAGAAAGCCTAAAGAGTTCCAACAAAAAGATTTGAGCGAACATCTTTCCTTGTTGAACAGGTCTAAGAATCCTGAAACCATTAGCTTGGCGAGCCCCGAACACAACACCTTTAACCCCGTTGGATGGTTGGAAGATAATGGGACTCTGGTCAAAGACCGTTTTTATGGTCATAAAGGCCCCAATGCAGTGGAAATTTTGTCGACTGAACCTCTTTATCTGATCATTGAGTTTAATTCGGAAAAAGAGTTGGATCAGGAAAATCCCAAATACAGTTTTTCTGTGACCCGGCAAGCAGCTGAAAAAAGAAGCGAACGACGTCGGATGACCCGTAATGCCCGTTTGCGTGATAAGAATGATATTTTTATCCTTCGTGAAATCAAAGGTGACGCACTCAGGCCGGAGGCATTCGTTTTGGAATTGTTGGCTTCAAACAAGAACATAACTGTCAATGCACAAGAGGCATACACAGAAATTACCGGTCACAAAGCGGATCTGGAATACGCTGCCGGCCGAAGAAAATATTCAGGCCAGATGAAAGGTGACAAGATTTCTATTGATAAGCGCAATTACGAAATTGTATTTGTATCTGAAACTGAAGTTGTTTTGTCCGACGAGAAGACATCCAAGCACACGACCATAACCAAAGGAATTGTTCAATAAAGGAAACACTTTTCGTTGAACAACCCGTTTAATTTAAATTTTAGTTTGATGAGTAGCAAACCCATGAGCAAAGTAGCGACAACCATACTAAGTTTGGTTCTAGGATTCAGCGCAATCTGCAGCGTCAGCGCGCAGTCCGTTGATGAGCTAACGAACCGAGAAAAAGCCAAGCGTGAAGAAGCCGTCATCGCGTTAAGGATCAAACTCGACCAGGCTGAGGCCGCCCGACAAGAAGCAGGCGACCGAAGTGAACTTCTAAAGACGGCTCTCCTCTACGAAGAGGCGGTCGGCTTTATGAATGCCGTTGGTCCTTATGGCAACATTGAGGATGAGCGTCAGCGCACCATTGATGGTATGGCAGAAACGCGTCTCAAGTTGGGTGGGCTCTTTCAAAAGGACCAGAAGTTTTATGAAGCGGACCAGGAAGCCGTTCGCATCCTCAAACTGGATCCAAATCACGAAGGCGCCATCAAATTCAAAGAAGCCAACGACAAATTGATCGTACGCTACACTGGACGGCAACCAAGTCGTGAAGCCATCACCAACGTTCCTGCCGTTCGTGAGAAACAGGTGCAGGCATCTGTGATGGTTCAGGATGCGCGCTTGTTCCTTGAATTGAATAAACTGGAAGAAGCTGAAGCTAAATTGAACCAGGCAAAGGAACTTGATCCTGAAAGCGATTCCGTCTGGTACTACCTGTCATTGCTCAACCAAAAGAAATACCAGCGTGAAACCCGCAAACGCGAAATCACTTCACAAGAAGCGATGATCGAAGTGGCAAACTACTGGGACCCAAATCTCAATAAAAACAATCTACCAACCGAAAATCCCTATGCCCTTACCAACAAGGTGCACACCGGACTGGGACGCCAAAAGATTTTCTCCAAAATGGACCAAATCATGTTGGACGAAGTCGAGTTTGACGGATTGCCTCTCAGTGAGGTCGTTGAATTTCTCTACAAAGAAGCAAGAACACGTGATCCCAAAGATGAAGGAATCAACTTTGTCATCAGTAACAACATGGACACTGGTCAGCAAGCCCCTCAGAACCTGGGATTGGGCGCCGGTGGATTTGGTGGCGGATTTGGTGGTGCGCCAGGTGCCATTGATCCTTTTACGGGACTTCCTTCCGTGGCAGCGCCGCTCCCCACTGAACCTGTTGATCTTTATAGTGTGATTGTCACGATTACTCCTCCTTTGCGTAATGTAAAATTGGCTGAGGTTGTTGAGTTGGTCACAACTGTAGCTGAAACTCCTATCAAGTATTCCGTGTTGGATTACGCCGTTATCTTCACCAAGAAAATTGAAGATATCGAACCTCTTTACACACGAACCTATAAAGTCGATCCCGACGTCTTCATTCAAGGTATGGAAGGTGTGACGGGTATTTCGCTCGACCAGCAAATCAACACCGGTGGCGGTGGTGGTGGTCTTGGTGGCGGCGGTGGCGGCGGCGGCGGCGGTGGCGGCCTGGGCGGTGGTGCCGGTGGTGGTCAAGGCGGTTCAAGTATGCCTATTCTCTTTGCTGATCCGTCCGGTTTGAGTGCCCAAGGTGGTCTCGGCGGCGGTGGAGGCGGCGGTGTTGGC
>Ga0255764_10000052_pt1 | contig 98537 bp, 104 predicted proteins | sample 071ome_30_FD_179964 | JGI IMG/M metagenome (GOLD analysis project Ga0255764, IMG submission 179964) | Coastal salt marsh microbial communities from the Groves Creek Marsh, Skidaway Island, Georgia - 071406AT metaG (version 2) | ecosystem: Environmental > Aquatic > Marine > Intertidal zone >... | reverse complement strand
AAGTTGAGGCTGACTTAACTGAAAAGCTACAGGAGGCACTTGATAATCCATTGAACGAGATGCAATAATGTGGAGTCATAGAGATACAACAGCAATGCAGTATGTATGGCTATTTGTCATATTACTTGCAATTCTAGGCGGCACTATGGTTGTATTTTTAGGTTGACAAATATAAATATCCGTGTATAATTATTAATATGGGCTATAAGCCCATATTTTTTATTGTAGCCAACAGACACAGACAATATAGGAAATAAAATTATGATTGAAGGCTTTAAGTTACCACAAGTAACATTTAAAACACGAGTTAGAGACGAAAGCATCGGAGGAGATAATCCTTATCGTTGGGAAGACAAAACAACAGACGATTACTTTAAAGGTAAGCGTGTAGTTCTATTTTCACTTCCGGGTGCATTCACACCAACTTGTTCTACTTTTCAGCTACCTGGATTTGAAGAAAACTACGATAACATCCGTAACCAAGACATCGATGAAATTTACTGCATGAGCGTGAACGATGCATTTGTTATGAATGCTTGGGCAAAGTCACAAGGTATTCAAAACGTAAAAGTAATTCCAGATGGATCAGGCAACTTTACTCGTTTTATGGGTATGTTGATCGGCAAGAATCATTTAGGTTTTGGATTACGTAGCTGGCGATATATGGCAATTATTAACGACGGCGTAGTTGAAAAATGGTGGCAGGAACCTGGCATTAACAACGACGGTTCAGATGATGATCCATATGTAGAATCAACTCCAGAAAATTGTATTAAATATCTTGAGCAAAATTTCTAAAGCACTTATTATTCGCAGACTCCAAGTTCCAATTTCAATGGAATATGCACAATTTTGTGCGGAGTCTTGCGAACAATATAATCTGCCTTATGAATTTATTGATGCTGTTGAATTTTTAGAATGTAGACAGGCTTTCAAATCAGTAGGTGCAAAAAAAGATAAAACTTACAAAAATAGAATGGGAAATTGTTGTTGTCATGCTTCTCATATCAAATGCTGGAAACGGATTGTAGAATTAAATCAAACGTGTATAATTTTAGAACACGATGCAGTTGTAAAAGGTGATGTACGTAACATTAATATTCCTGATATGGTAACAACTACTTTTGGTCATCGAGTTGAAAATTTAGATGATTATACTCCTCCAGCACCGGCAACAGAACTTGTAAGAATTAAAAAGGCACTTGGTGTGCATGCGTGTGCTCTTACTCCTAAAACTGCAAAATGGTTATGGGAAGATGCTAGAGATAACGGCGTAAAAATTGGAATAGACCAATATCTTATGATGCGTCCGCCAACTGTATTACCTTTGTATGTTTGCGAACCTCCGCAAGTAGTATGCTGGGAAAGAATTGCAACATCAAAATTTACTAAAGATGACCAAACTCCTTATACTAATCCTGCTGTAGTTTATCCAGAGTCTATTACAGAAGGTTGGAAAAAAGGTAAAAAAAATAAAAAAAATGGTTGACTTTTATTTTATTGATGCTATATTAATAATATAACAAGACGTTGTTATACGGGTTGGCGCTAACAATCCTTGGCTAGAGAGGATAAGCGCACTTGGTTAGGGGTAGTGCCCGGCATGTACTACGGAGACGTGGAGTATGCTAACTGCGATACTAAGCAGAACTGAGGTTCTAGGCGTAACATAGACGAGTATCTAGGCGCTTAGTTGGAGGTAGACCTGAGTCCTTCACCCACCCTTAATTTAAAAGGCTCTACTGTTACAGTAGGGCCTTTTTCTTTATAAATATTTTATGAAAAAATTAATCATACCTTTTGCTTTTTTAGTCTTAATAGCATGTGAGCCTATTACTACACAAACTCCAGCCATTCAAATCGCAGCAGAAAAAATTGGACTTCAAGAATATCGTGATAGAGTAGAACTTAGAGAATACACGGGGGTTGATCCTGTTCGTACAGAATGGTGTGCTGCTTTTGTAAATGCTGTCCTTAATGAAAGCGGAATATCAGGTAGTGAAAGTGTAAGTGATGTACCTCTAATGGCTCGTTCATTTTTAACCTGGGGCGATGAAGTTAGCAAAGAAGAAATACAAGCAGGAGACATTGTTATATTCCCAAGAGGCAATCAAGGTTGGCAAGGACACGTAGGTTTTTATATAAGATCGATAGAAACAAATAACGGAACTATGTATGCAATCCTCGGCGGTAATCAAGACAATAGTGTAAGCATAGACTTGTATTCAGCAAGTCGTGCGCTAGGTATTAGACGCAACTCTTTATAATTGATAAATACTTGTGTCAGATAGTGTGCCGCAAGGCGGACTTATGCTGTACCCACAGCGTAGCGGCTAGAACCCGCATCGGACTTCTAACAAGGAGAAAACAATGGGAAGACCACTCAATAAAAGATATTTAGGAGATCCAGCAACACCAGATCAGCGTGTTGTAGGTTCAGAAACAGAAAACAACTTTCGTGTAGAATGTAACACAGGCAACGGTGCAGTTGACACTGGATACATTGTTGCACAAAAAGGTACTAATAAGTTTAAAGTAACTGACGGAACAACTACACTTGATTGCCGTTTAGTTAATAAAGCTACTGCTTCGTTAACAGAAGGCGAAATGGTAATGTTTGGCTCAGACGGAACAGGTAACAGAATTACTTTGAAAAAAGTTACAGGACATAAAGCTGTAGACTTTAATAATAACCAATATACTTGGGAAATTCAAGACGATTCATCCGAATCTATTGTAATCTTAACAGCAATATAATAAGGTTTAATTAATGTCGAAGTTTATAAAAACAAGTAGTGACAATTTTACATTAAAAACTGCATCAGGAGGATCAATATACTTAGAAACCGGCACAGGTGTCGGTGAAGTTATAGTTTCTGGTGATCTTACTGTTAGAGGAGTTACAACTACTGTAAATTCGACAGAAGTTACTGTTAATGATAATATATTAGTTTTGAATGCTGGAGAAACTTCAGGACAAGTCTCTTTAGGATCTGCTGGCATTCAAATTGATAGAACTATTACCGACGGACAAGAAGGCAATGATGTGTATTGGGCGTATCATGACGATACGCCTGATGCAATCAACGGCAGAGGTTTATGGAGAGCTAGACACAATTCAGGAGATTTTGTTGGTATAGCAACTAATTTTATTAGCACAAGCGGAGCAGATTTAACATTAGTAAATTCTACTTCAGGTGTTGTAACTGTAGGGACTAGTTCAAATTATGAAAACAGAGTTGTAGATCCAAATCATATGCCTAACAAAAAATACGTAGATGATGCGATCACTACAGCTTTTGCAACAGTACTATTACCACAAATTGGTGACGGTATTGTTGATGTTTCTGGTATTGTTGTTTCGGATGACGAAACAAGTGGCGTAGATAGTGTTATTACTTTTTCAATAGATGGAAATGCTGTATCAAGATTATACGCAGACCGTTGGGAATTTGACGAAATACGCATTGCCGGAACAGTAATTGAAACACTTACTAGTAACGAAGATTTAGTTTTACGTTCTCCAGGCACAGGAACAGTGAGAGTAGATGATACCTTACATATTAATAGTGTTCCAGGAGATGATGATATTACACTTGAACCGCCTGTACCAACAGACGGTGCTAGAATTTATGTATCAGATCAATACACAGGCAAAAGCGGAATATATTTCGTAAACCAAAATAATAACAGAGACGAATTGGTAAGTAAAAACAGAGCACTTCTTTTTGGAATGCTTTTTTAAGGAATAAAAATGGCGATAGTAAATGCACAAATAAAAACTACTGATACAAACCTACTAGATCCGTATGGAGCAAATGCTGCACCATACGAAGGCGCTGTACCTCAAAATAAAACTTACGCTATTACAAACATTCTTGTATGTAATCCTTCAACAACAGATACTGTTGCATTTGACATGCATTTGGTTCCATTTAATGATCCAGTAGATACTAATACAACAGCAGTTGTTAAAAGTCTAAGTTTACCGCCAGGAGAAACTTTTACTTTTGATTCTGAAAGGGTTATTTTAGAACAAGGCGATAGAGTTGTAATGTCAGCAGATACAGGAGGATCGTTTGGTAATATATCTGTAAGTCAAATAGTTCCCGGTAAGCAATATGAAATTGTAACAGCAGGAGATACAGACTTTGTAGCTATAAATTCACCAGACAATAATCCAGGCACTGTGTTTACTGCATCAGCAGCAGGTATTGGTACAGGAACAGTTACACTTTCGGGTTACAGTGTACTAGCAGCTACAGTTAGTTATATGGAAGTCTAAAATGAGATTACTCAAAGCCCAAAACACAAATTTACGTAATGTTTACGGCAAGGGTGTTAAGTATGACTACGATAATCAAGTAGTAGTAGATAGTCAACGGGCAATGGTTGTTCCAAAAGGTCCAGATGCAGAAAGACCTGGCACACCTGGAATAATTACAGGTAGTTCTACAGGACAAATTAGATATAATACTACAGATGATCAATTAGAAGCATATCAAGACGGTGCGTGGAGAGAAGTACGGTTTAAAGAGCCAAACAGAGATCCTGGCATTGTTTGGCAAAATCTTGGCGCAGGCGATGGATCTGAAACTGTGTTTGGAGAACTTACAAGTGGAGACGCAGATTATCCTTATCCTATTTCAGCTAATCATATTTTAGTTTTAGTTGAAAATGTAATACAAATTCCTACTGACAACTATGAAATTAAACAAACTGCCCAAGTTGATGCTACAGGTCCAAACGCTCCGTACACAGAGTCTGGTACAGGTTGGTGGATTGAATTTACTAGTCCTGTGCCAATTGGCAAAGAAGTAAACGTAATTCACAACCTAGACAAATAAATACATTGTCAGAGGGAGTAAAAAATGCCTGAACCAAAAAATGGTCGTATCGGCGGCGGAGTACTTAAAGACAATTTAGAAATATTCCAAGGCGGAGCACCTGCCGGTAGAGATTTCCTAAATTTCAAAAGCAATACACCAGATACTGCACTTTTACATATAGATGCCGCAGGAAGCCGCATTGGTATCCGCACAGAATCTCCTACATTTGACTTACAAGTTCCAAACAATGTAGGATCTGTAAATCTTATTGCAGCTGATACAAACATTGCTAACAAATTCGATATTTCTAACAACCGTATAGATTATTTTACTGGAACAGATTTATTGCTATCTGCAGGAACTTCTATTCAAGCTACAAGTATTGCAACAGATGATCTATTGTTTGATTACAATACTATAAGCACAAGAACAGAAAATACTAATATTGAACTTAGGCCAGACGGCACAGGTGCAGTTAATATTAGATCAGACTGGAACAGCACTGGCGGCATACATGCTACAGGTGATATTACCTTTGGTGGCAACTTTGTCATCGGAGACGGCGACGAAGATGATATAGTATTTGCAGCAGATGTAAATAGTGACATTATGCCAGATGCTAACAATACATATAGTTTAGGTAGTGGTGGCTCCCAATTTTTAAGTATATACAGTAATTTACTAAATGGCGATGCAGTTATTGCAGACGAAGTTATACTTTCTGATAATAGTCTAGCAAGACGTCAAGGCAATATATTTTATGTTAGTACCCTAGGTAATGATACTAATGTAGGCGATCATCAACATGGTGCATTCAGAACACTACAACATGCTTTAAGCGTAGTTGATGCAAGTTCAGCAGGTCCAGTTACTATACATGTATATCCAGGTGAATACGAAGAAGTATTTCCTTTAGTTGTTCCTGAAAGAGTTACAATTAGCGGGCATGATATTAGAAACACTATAATTACACCTACAGCAGGCACAAATACACAAAATGCATTTGAAATAAATCAAAATGTAACAATAGAAAATATTACCGTAAAAGACTTCTTTAGCCCAGGGTATGCATTTGTCTTTGCTTCGGGTGCAACTATTACTGAAAGATCTCCTTACATTAGAAATGTAACGGTTATTACACAAGGTAGTGTAACAAGTGTAAGCGATCCTAGAGGTTTTGACGAAGGCGATGCAGGTAAAGGTGCATTCATAGACGGCAGTGTATTAGATTCTAGCTCGCCAGAAGGCAGTATGCTTTTTCATTCAGTAACTTTTATTACTCCAGGTGTTGATTGTATTACAATGACAAATGGAGTTAAAGTTGAGTGGTTAAACAGTTTTACGTATTATGCAAATAGAAGTTTATATGCTACGCAGGGTTTGCTAGGACTAGGTGGTAACGGAACACGTTTTGGTGCAGAAGTAAGATCGATTGCTTCAGCAAGTATATATGGTAATTATGGCGGAGTGGCAGACGGAGCAGATACACTAATGTATTTGATCGGACACAATTTTGCTTACATAGGTAATGGAAAAAATAAATCAAATGATAACACTCTTACTATAGAAGCCAACGAAGCAGTTGAAATTAATAATGGCAAAATATATTTTACAAGTACAGACGCTACTGGTAAATTTAAGGTAGGTGATGCATTCTTTGCAGATTATGAAACTGGCACAACAAGTATAGATGCTTCTGGCGTAGATTTTAGTGGCATCAGTCAAATTGTTACTAGAAGTGGCGAAGATATAACTTTTATAGATGGATCTAGAATTGACACTGGTAACATAAGGATTAGCGGCAATACAATAACTACGATAAATGGCGAGCTGATACTAGATCCTGTAACAGACTTATTTAATACAGATAATAATCCGTCACTTGTTATAAGTAATGGTACAGATTTACAGCGTACAGATATTGAAGGAAGTATTAGGTATAACACTGATACAAATTTGTTTGAAGGATACTCAAGCGGAAATTTAAGCTTTGGCGGAATATATTCAGACGATAGAGCTACTAGTTTATATGCACACAAAACCAATAACACAATAATATTCAATGCAAATAGTGTGCTTGCTGGTACACTTGATGCTACAAAATTAAGTTTAAATGGATTATCAGACGGAGACATTTTGTTTGATAATAATTTAATAACAACTACGGAATCAAACTCAAATTTAGAATTAAGACGCAACGGTGTAGGTATTATTGAAGCATTTGATATAGATTTAAGAGATGAAAATTTAATCAATACAAGCAATAATACATTTATTGTAACAGCAGCAGGACAAGGTTATATCAAATTTGATTCTACGACAGGTTTGGTTATTCCTTTTGGTAACACAGCGAGCCAATCTCCTAGCCCAGAGTTAGGAGAAACTAGATGGAACACAGATGACGCACAATTAGAAACTTGGAATGGCGAAGAATGGCAGCGTTCAGCAGGCGAAGGCCAAGAAGTTACAGACGTAGTTTTGAAAGAATTAGTTGATGTGTATACTATGGTTTTGGGCTAAAAATTAACCTACAACACTATATTTCTTACATTTAGATAAATATTATTAATGCAATCGTAGACCAAACGATGCAGGGTCAAACTGTGGTCAACCAGCAAAGAGCCTGAGGGATGAGAATTTGGTTGGAGGGACAGGATCCCCGTGTTGAGGAGAAGAGATGGCTATTGGTCGCATATCGGGTCCGCTCTTAAAGCAAAACCTTCTACGTGAAGGTGTGAATCTTGCTTTTGAGAACGACCTTCTATATTTGGAATTATCAGATGCTGATCCAGCTAATCATAAGGTTGGCATTAAAACCACTACACCTCAACATGAGCTAGATGTAAACGGAACAACAAGAACTACTAATCTAAGTGTTTCTAGCAGATCTGAATTAGGTGACATTGTAATTGATGGCACAGGAATAGCAACAACCCAACCTACAATGATACTAGGCACAACTGCTAATAATTCAGTTGTGTATCAACAAAAGCTACAAATTGACGATCTCGAACTAGAAAACAACGAGATTAGAACAACTACTTCTAACGCAAATATTGAACTTAATCCGAACGGCACAGGCACTGTTGAGATTTTTGGCGATACAAATGTATACGGTAACATTACAGCAACAGGTTCTATTACAGCTGATGGTAATATTACAATCGGCGATGCTGACACTGATAATGTAACATTTAATGCAGAATTAGCATCAGATATTATACCAGATGCAGATAATACATATGCGCTAGGATCAGATCCAAGTACAGGCGGCAAACAATGGGCCGATATTTGGACACAAACATTTTATGCAGGAACAATTACCGCATCTAGTATCACGGTGTCTGGCGTAGATCTTGCTCTAAGACAAGGTAATTTGTATTATGTTGCTGAAAACGGCGACGATACATATTCAGGTGATCATCCTAATGATCCTTTTGGTAGTTTAACATATGCACTATCACAAGCAACTGACGGCGACACAATACACATATACCCAGGAGTGTATCAAGAAGTATTTCCGATGACAGTGCCTGCAGGCGTTACAGTCAAAGGACACAGTTTACGAAGCGTAAATATTGAACCAACAGTAGGCACACAAAATAATGATGCTTTTTTGTTAAACGGCCAATGTACAATTGAAGATGTTACAATAAGAAACTTTTATGCTCCAGGTTATGCATTCAAGTTTGCTCCTAATTTTAATGTTACATCTCGTTCACCGTACGTAAGAAACGTAACAGTAATTACACAAGGCTCAGTTACAAGTGGTGCAGATCCAAGAGGTTTTGATGAAGGCGATGCTGGCGGCGGCGCATACTTAGACGGCAGTGTAGCAAACTCTGCATCAAGAGAAGCAGGTTGCTTATTCCACTCTGTAACTTTTATTACTCCAGGAGTAGATGCTCTTACAATTACAAACGGTACTAGAGTAGAGTGGTTAAATTGCTTTACATATTTTGCCAACAGAGGATTGTACGCAGTTGACGGAGCAACAGGACTTAAAGGTACAGGTACAACAGCAGTTAGAGTCGATGGACTTAGCGGATCATTTAACGCTGGAGAAACATTTACATACTACGACACAGATGGTGTTACTGTACTCGGTACTGGTACTATTGATAGTAAAGATGCAGATGGAAAATTTTATGTTTCTTCTAATCTAAGTGCACTTGAACCAGCTACAGAAAGAAATGGTAAAACTGTTACTAGTTATAATAATGCAAGTTTAGAAGTTTCTGAGAAAAAATTTGGAACTGCTAGTTTATTTTTAGACGGTGACGATGATTACATAGGCACCGTGTCAAATAATGATTTTGGCTTTAGTACTTTTGATTGGACAGTTGAAGGCTGGTTTTATCCAACAACTAGTGTAGGTGATAGAATACTTATAGACATGAGAGCCGGAGCAGATACAGATGATGCTGTTGCTCTATTTGTAGATGCAAGTAATCAGCCATATGTTTTTGTATCTGGTGCAACACAAATACAAAGTGCTTCAGCTATGACTCTAAATGCATGGAACCATGTGGCTGTAGCAAGAAGTGGTAGTGATACAAAACTATTTTTAAACGGCACACAAGTAGGAAGCACTTGGACTGACAGCACAGATTATGGTTCTGCGAAACCTGTCACAGTAGGAGCAAAGTACGATGGCTCTGCAAATTACTTTGAAGGATATGCAGACGAATTAAGAATTTCAAAAGAAGTTGCTAGATATTCAGCAAACTTTGTTGCACCATTGAGTGCATTTACAAGTGATATTAATACCGGTTTACTTCTACATTTTGACGGTGACGATAGTTCTAATGTAATAGTAGACGATGGTGTAAATTCACAAGATTTAAGATTTAGTGGAGGCGCTACGGCTTCATTCTGTACGCTTGCAGATAAAACTGATTTCGGAGGTGAAATTAGATCTATAGCATCAGCAGTAATTTACGGAAACTATGGTGCTTATGGCGACGGCAGTGGCGTATTAATGTATCTTATAAGCCAAAACTTTGCGTACATAGGTCTAGGCAAAGATTCAGATAATGATCCAAATAATGTAGTACAAGCAAATGAAGTTACAGAACTTAATAATGCAAAAGTAAGATACAGTTCAGTTGACCACAAAGGTGACTTTAGAGTTGGCGATTTATTTTATGTAAATCAAGCAGACGGCACTGTAGATTTTACAAGTACAGAATTCAATATTGATACTACAGATGGTTTAACAATCACTACTGGAGGCGACACAACTACAATTACAGGTCAAAGAATTGACACAGGTAATTTACGCATAAGTGGCAATACTATTGAAAGTTTAAGCGGAGATATAAATCTTTCAAGTTCTAGTGGCAATGTGAAAATTACTTCAACTGGTAGTTTACAACTCCCATCTGGCGACACAGCAAGTAGACCAACGCCTGCAACAGGCATGATTCGTTATAATACAGATAACAATTTGTTTGAAGGGTATGACGGTAATTGGATTGCACTTAATGGTGTGTATGATTTAGACCTAGATACAAAAATTACTGCTGAAGCTACTCCTGGTGCAAATGATAATACTATAAGATTTTACATTGCTGGCGCAGAAAGATTAAGTGTAACTGATGCGAAATTAGAAACACCGAGAATTGAAGTTGATGACATAAGTATAGATGGCAATGTTATTACTACAGAAACTGTGGACACTGATTTAGTGCTTAGTGCGAACGGAACAGGCGCAGTTTCAATAGACAATATAGCTATTAAGGATAGTACAATAACTAATACTTTAGCTGATACACCATTACTGTTCCAACAAGCAGGTAGTGGTTATTTTAAAATAGAAGGCACTTCTGGATTTGTTGTTCCTGTAGGAACAAATGTACAAAGGCCAGCTGCTGCTTATAGAGAAACAGGAATGACAAGATTCAACACCGAACAAAGATACTTGGAAATATTTGACGGTGTAAGCTGGGTTTCAGTTGCAGGTGCAACAGGATCAATTAGTTTTGCAGCAGCAGAAGATCTTGCAATCGAGTACGTGTTAACATTAGGATAATAAGATGGCAACAATTTTTAAAAATAAAGTTATAAAAGATGTAGGAGCATTACCGATTGTAGCGATCGAAACTGATTCTGCAACCAGAGCAACAATTATAGGACTAAGCCTTGCAAATTTAACTGCTAACGCAGTGAATGCAAGTGTACTTGTTAGCGATGATACTAGTGTAACAGGTTATTTTATGAAAGAAGTAATGATACCTGCAAACACTAGCTTAAGAGCTCTTAGTGCAGGAGAAAAATTGATCCTTGCACCAACAAATCAATTATTAATACAAGCAGATCAAGACGATTCTCTAGATGCTGTGATAAGTTATGTAGACATCGTATAAGGAAAATAAAATGGCATATATTGGACAATCACCAGACGCAATAAGAGCTGAAATTAAAAACAGATATTTCTACGGCCTAAGAAGAACTGATGAAGGAGAAGTTTTTTTAGGCAAAGTAGACTCTATGGATCCTAACGGTTCTATACAAATTAATAAGCCTGGTGTTAACACAAATGATTACACAGGATACGAAGCAGGAGCAGATTTTTTTGAAGGACGTGATATACATCACGAACTAATTTATGAAAATCTAAATTACGAACAATATAGATTTGACGATGCAAGTTTGTGGTATTACATAGATTCAGAAGGTGAACTAGTTGTAAGTGTTAACAAACAAGTAACATACGATAATAATTCATCAAGTGACGGAATAGGATAATAAAAATGGCAGATTTTAGATTAGACAGAATACGCTTTAACTGGAAAAATAGTTGGCAACCATCAGCCGAATACACTAAGGATGATATTGTTGAATATAATGGTAGCACTTACGTATGTTTGATAGGACATACAGCAAATGCATCATCATTTTATACCGACTATGGATCTTGGACACAGAATTTACACATTACAGTAGATAGAAACTTAGAAGACACTGCCAACGTATATTATGTTAACGGGGAAGAAAATCCTGAACTAAATTTGAGAAGAGGACTAACTTATGTTTTTAATTTAGACGATCCTTCTAATGTTGGACATCCTTTTCTAATTAGCGCAACTTCTGATGGTACTCACGTTAACGGTGGATTTTTATATCCAGACGGTGTAGAATACTATTTAGATAACGCTCAAGTAACTTCGGCTGCTTATATCTCAGGTTTTGATACTGCAACTTATAGAGAAGTAAGAGTTACAGTTGCAAGCGATAGTATAAATTTACATTATTTTTGCCAATACCATACCGGTATGGGGGAACAATTAGTACTTGATACTCCAGCAATTTGGGAGTTACAAGCTCAAGGAACTAAGTGGAGAGGTGATTGGGCAGTATCAACTTACTACCAATTTGGAGATATAGTCCAATATGGACCTGTAGTATATCAATGTCAATATCCACACAACAGCGCAGCTTCATTTGCTAATGGATTAGAAGTTGATATATTATCTTGGATTGTATTAGCAAAATTTGTTGAATATAAAGGTGTTTGGTTACCTAGCACTAGATATAAGGCAAATGACTTAGTAAAATCTAATGGTAGAGTTTATAGATGTATCACCGGACATACAAGTGCTGCAACATATGAAGTCGGCATCGTTGCAGATATTAATAAATGGGATATGTATGTAGATTCAATACAATATTTGCAAGAATGGCAAACTGGAACCGTTTATAGAGAAAATGATACAATAAAAGAAGGCGGCAGTATTTGGAAATGTATTTTACACCATACTGCTACTGATTTCCAAACCGATTTTATTGCTGGCGGTTGGGAACTATACTTAGACGGCGTAGAAGCAGAAAATCAATGGGTAATTAACACATATTACCAAATTGGTGACGTAGTGTCTTATGGTGGATACCAATACAGGGCTAAGGTTAACAACGAAGGAATTAAACCGTTAGCAGAAGATAGTGCTACTTGGGAACAAGTAAGTGAATCTTACAATTTTAGAGAAGACTATAATTATGATAGTTCGACATCATATAATGTTGGTGACACTATTAGACATAATGGTATACTGTATACTGCTATACAAAATGTAGAAAATATAGAACCCCCTAGCGATATACATTGGAAAGTAGTAGTGCCTCATACATATTGGACAGGGCAATGGGTAGAAAACCAAGAATATAAACTTAATGACTTAGTTACCTATGGGTCTAATACACACAAAGTTATACGTCCTCATTTAGGAACAGCAGATAAACGTCCAGATCTAGATTTACTTGCAGGCGGAATTTACTATGAACTATATGCCGAAGGTTTCCCTACAAACGTACTTACAACTCGAGGAGATTTAATTACATATGCTAATGATCCAACAAATCTTAATAAGACACGATTTGCTAGAGGTGCACAAGGCGAAATTTTATCATCTACAGGCAATGCACTGGAGTGGACTAGTGCTGATGTTGTTTCAAAAGTATATTACGTTTCACAGGACGGTGTAGACTTACCTGAAAACGGCAAAAGTTTGCAATCTCCTTTTAGAACAATAAAATATGCCGCAGATCATATAAGAGCAAATGAAGCAGATTTTATGTTTAATAGAGTTCCGTACGATACAACAGCAGGCAATCAAGATACATACGTATTAACCGCAGCAATATTAGAATTAGACAGTGCAGGGTCATTAGTTAATGCGCCTAATTTAGAAACACTGCTACAATCAATAAATCCGAACACTAATTTTGCATACGGAGATATTGATCAAAATGGATCTATTACAGTTGCTGATTCTGCATATTTTTTAAGATATGAATCACAGACAGGAAGTGTCAATACTAAAGCACAAAATGATGCTATAAAAGATGTTATAGATTATATAGAAGCAAACTTTAATGATTTTGTAGGTGAATATGTAACTCATACAGACGCAGGAAATATCTATCCAATATATACGTCTTACCCTAACACTTCTATATTTGTAAAAACAGGATATTATGAAGAAATACTGCCAATATCGTTACCACGCAATTGTGCTTTGATAGGTGACGAATTGAGGAGCACTATTGTAACACCTGCAACAGGTTATGAATCTGCTAAAATGTTTTACGTAAATAGTGGTTGTGGAATTAGAAATATGAGCCTACAAGGTTTATCAGATATTTTAGGCACAGCAAATGCGTATCTAACTAGAAGACCTACTCTAGACGCAGCATATGTAAGCTTAGATCCAGGGACCGGACCAGATGATGAAACTGTATGGATATACAAATCTCCGTATGTGCAAAATGTTTCTACATTTGGTAACGGTGTTACTGGACTTAAAATTGATGGCGATCTTCATAACGGAGGTTACGACTCTGTTGTTGCAAACGACTTTACACAGGTATTAAGTGATGGTATAGGGGTATGGTGTACAAATAGAGCTAGATCTGAACTTGTATCAGTATTTACATACTATAACCATATTGGATACCTAGCTGAAAATGGTGGTAAAATTCGAGGAACCAACGGTAATAACTCCTATGGAAGATATGGTAGTGTCGCCGAGGGTGTAGATACTACAGAAACAGCAATTACTGCTGAAGTGAATAACAGAAGCACTGATGCGCAAATTTCCACTGTGTTCACAGATGGATTTGACGATATATTAGTGTTTGAATATTCAAATGCAGGAAGTGCGTACACTACTGCTTCATTTGCTATTACGGGTACAGGCACAGGGGCGTCCATAGCTTCTGCAAATGTAAATAACGGAGGCATCTACGAAGTACGTCTCACAGGTACAGGCGAAAATCCTTTAGGTGCAGGGTATTTAACTGTGCAAGGTAACGCACAAGACGGTCCTGTAGATACAGATGGGAATATAAAAATATCACAAGCAGATGCAAACACTATAGACAATTATTTAGGTATGCGTATAATGATTATTGCAGGTGCAGGTGCAGGACAATATGGTTATATTACATCTTATGATATTGCTACAAAAGATATGATTATTGCTAGAGAATCTGACGGAGTTTATGGTTGGGATCATGTTGTTCCTGGACGTACATTAGAGATACCTGATAGCACATCTAGATATCAAATAGAACCAAGAGTAGTAATTCCTGATCCTGTATCAGGAACTACTGCATTTATAAGATTATCTGTGTCAGGCGGCGGCCTAGGCGAATTTAAAATTTTAGATCCAGGCTCAGGTTATACAGCAGGTTCACCGCCTAGCATTTTAATTACCGATCCTAATAGAACTGCAAGTGGATCTTGGGAAGTTAGAGTCGGAGACGGAGTATTAGGCCAACCTACATGGAATGACAGAGGAACAGGGTTTGTATCTGCTATAGCAACAGTATCAGGCGACGGTTATGCTGATATATACCAAACAGGTTCTGGGTTGCATGTTACGGGTATGACTAACTTACCTGGTCCAGGCGCTAACGTAGAACTTGCTGGAGATTCAACAATTTATAGACTAGTTGCAGTTGATAATGTAGTTGGTTCACTAGGCAACCAATCAGCAAGTTTAACAATCAGTCCTTTGTTAGATGCTATTACAGCACCTGAGCATTTAGCATCAATAACAATACGAGAAAGTTATAGTCAAGTAAGACTAACAGGACATGATTTCTTAGACATCGGCTCAGGTAATATTGTTGATACAGATTATCCTACTAGGTATGTAGAAGGCTATACGTCTACAAATGAACCAACACAAGCATACGAAGCTGTTGATAGTGGAGGTGGTCGTGTGTTCTATACAAGTACTGACCAAGATGGTAACTTTAGAGTTGGTGAACTATTTGAAGTAGAGCAGGCAACAGGTATTATTACACTTAATGCTGATGCATTTGAATTAGGCGGACTTGAGGAACTACGATTAGGTGGTGTAAGATTAGGGGGTACTAGTGCTACGGTTAGAGAGTTTAGTACTGATGCAACACTGAGTGCAAATAGTGATGAAGTTGTACCTACACAAAAAGCAATTAGGGCCTATATTGAGTCCAGAATTGGCGGCGGATCTGCCAATCTTCAAGTAGTAGGAGTAGTAGCAGGACAGGTTGAAATTTCTGGAAGCAGTATTTCAACTGAAGCTAATAGAATAGAATTTAACGCAGACGTTGCACTAAACGGAGGAGTTAGCGGAACATACTTACAACAAGCATTGTTCTTAGGTAATTGATAAATATGTATAATACAGGTTTTGGAGTAAAACATGGCAGAATTTAAACTAGGTAGAATTAGATTTGTTTGGAAAAACGATTGGACAGCCTCTACCATATATTATGTAGATGACGTTGTTAAAGTCAACGGAAAAACTTATCTTTGTGTAGCAGGACATACATCAAAGTCAGATTTTAATTTAGACTTAGATTCTGCGAAATGGGAATTATTTACTGAAGGACTAAGTTGGTTAGACGACTGGGCATCTGCTACGCAATATCAACTAAATGATTTAGTAAAGTATGGAGCTACTGTTTACATATGTACAACAGGTCATACATCTCAAGCAACGCTTGAACTAGATCAAGGAAAATGGGATATTTTCGCAACTACAGGTATTGAGTGGTTAGGAGATTGGTCAACAGCTACAACATACAAAATTGGAGATTTAGTTAGATACGGTCCGGGTATTTATAGATGTAATACAGCACATACAAGTGCTGCTACAGATGCAGACGGTTTAGAAGTAGATACTCTAAAATGGGATACATTTAATATAACCTTTGAATATAAGGGAAATTGGCAAGGTGCTATACGATACAAAGTAAACGATGTTGTAAAATTTGGTGGCGGACTTTGGATATGTGTTGCTCATCATACAAGTCAAACTTATCTCACAGATGACGAAGCAAAGTGGGCACAATTTGTAGAAGGTTTAGAATTCGAAGATAGTTGGGATCAAGGAAACAGATACCAGCCTGGAGATATTGTTACTTTTGGTGGATACCAATATGTTGCAAAAACTAATAATCTAGATGCTAAACCAACTGTAAGTTTAGACGACTGGGATGTATTTTCAACAGGATTTAATTTTAGAGGCGAATGGGGCGAAGACTCAACAAACCAAGATTATCGTATAGGTGATGTTGTTACTTTAGGCGGTTACACCTATCTATGCACAGAAGAACACGAAGGTACAGGACAACGACCACCTAACAATACTTACTGGTCTAGATTAAATTCAGGAGCATACTGGAAGGGCAACTGGGCAGATGCTACTATCTATGATTTAGGTGATATGGTTAGGTATTTAAATTCTACATATATCTGTGTAGATAGCCATACTTCAGATGAAGTTACAGTACAAAATAGACCAGATCAAGATTTAACAGGTACAACTTGGAATCAATTAGTAGGCGGTAGTGAAGTTAGTGTTCTTACAACAGACGGCGATATTGTTTACTACTCAGGTGGCGGCGCAACAAGACTACCTATAGGAAAAGATGGACAAGTACTGAAAGTAGAAGATGCTGATTTAGTATGGGCAGACTTTGGTATTATTAATAATGTATTTTATGTTGCAGAAAAAGGCACAGATGAAATAGATTACGGATATACACTTGATAAACCTTTTAAAACAGTTAGATACGGTCTGGAAAGAATTGACGCAGGACATTTAAGAACAAATGCACAACACTTGTTAAAAGTTAATAGAAGTTTTATACAAGAAGAATTAGTAGAATGGGTTGACGCTCAAATAACAGCAGGAACTGGTATTTGGTCAGGTTTTACAAATGATAATATTGCAACATGTCGTAGAGATATGGGACAAATTTTAGATGCAATTATCTACGACTTAGGACACGGCGGCAATGAAAGAACCAGAGCAGCTACGTTAACTTATTTTGAAGGCGGAGCGTTAATAGCATCGATTCAAGATGAATATGAACAGTTGTCTGCAACATTAAGTCAAATGAAAGTAGTTATTGATGCTGTATTATCTAATCTTGCACCGGGAACTACTTATAGCTCGTTTAATCAAGTAATTGATACAAATTATACTGAGGAAAACGATGCACAAAGTGTTGCTGAAGGATTGTTAGATATTGTAATAAATGCAATCGATGCACAATCAGACGGAGAAGTTCCAGCAGAACGTATCCCAACTAACAGTTTATTTGTAAAAACAGGACAATTCAAAGAAGTTCCTCCTTTGATTGTTCCGCATCAAACTGCTGTAATAGGTGACGAATTGCGTTCTACCAGAATAATGCCAGCAGATTCGTATGTAGATACATCTGAAGTAGACTATAGCTTGGGAACGTTGTTGCATATGGAGACCTTTATTGATAGTATTGTAACAAATGCAGCCGTAACTCCAACAGCTGGAAACGGTGAAACACAAGTAACAACTGCTCCAGCAGGCGGCGCAGCAGCGGGTGTTGATGCTGCTAATCTTGTTCAACAAATACATGACTACATAGATTACGGTTTAAATGGTGCAACTGGTGATTCTACTGCACCGGCTATAACAGGTTCTAATGTTCCTAACACAACTACAGATTATACATACGCTATAGAATGTATAGAATTAAATAGAAACTTTATTATAGCTGAAACTACAGCATACATTGCAGCAACATATACTGATACTGCAACAGATACAAATGCAACCGGTAACGTGATTACAATCGCAGATACAAGTTGGTTAAATGTAGGAACTGCTGTTGTGTTCAGTGGTACAACATTTGGCGGCATTACCGCAGATACAGTATATTATGTAGAATCAGTACCAAACGGAACAACATTTACAGTTTCTGAAACAAGAGGCGGCACAGCACTAACATTAACTACTGCATCAGGAACAATGACAGTAGATTTAAGTTATAACAGTGCAAAATGTGAAAGAGATGTAAGTCGTTATATAGATGCTATACAACACGACTTAATTTATACAGGCAATTATAAATCATTTACAGCTGGCCAACTATATGTTAATTCAGTAACAGGTAGTACCCAAGAAAACATGTTCTATATGAGAAATGGTACTGGCTTACGTAACATGACACTAGACGGCCTTACAGGTACACTAGGTTCTGCAAACTCATACGGTACTAAACGTCCAAGTGCAGGTGCATATGTATCATTAGATCCAGGTTGGGGACCAGCAGATCAAAGAGTTTGGATTAACACCAAATCACCTTATGTACAAAACGTATCAACATTTGGTACAGCGTGTGTAGGTATGAAAGTTGATGGATCATTGCACAATGGCGGCAATGACTCAATGGTAGCAAATGACTTTACACAGGTATTAAGTGATGGTATTGGATATTGGGTTTCAAACTTAGGACGTTCAGAATTAGTTTCTGTGTTTACATATTATAATCACATTGGATACTTATCAGAATCAGGTGGTAAGATACGTGCAACAAATGGTAACAACTCTTATGGCGATTATGGTAGTGTAGCAGAAGGTGTTGATTCAACTGAAGTACCAATCACTGGTACTGTAAATAACAGAGCATTTGAGGCTCAAGTTGCCGATGTATATACAGATACAAGTGAATTACTTGCATTAGAATACTCAAATGCTGGTAACAACTACACAACTACAAACAACACTTTATCATTTAGTGGTATTGGTTACGATGAAGATGCAACACTTGATGAAATTAGAGATGATGGTGTATTTGAAGTTAGATTGTTAACTACTGGTGCAGATTATCGTTTTGCATCAAACAGTCCACAAACAGGTGATACTACAAGTATTACTCTTGCAGGACAAGATACTGCTCCATCGGCGGCGTATACAGGTATGCGTATAATGATTATTGCAGGTAAAGGTGCAGGACAATACGGATACATAAATTCATATAGTTCGGGTACAAAAGTAGCACAAGTTTATAGAGAGTCAGACGGTAATCCAGGATGGGATCATATCATAGCTGGTACTCCAATTGAAGCTACACTAGATCAAACTTCAACTTATAGTGTTGAACCTAGAATTGAGTTAGCAGCGCCTGCTGCTCCATCATATAACGGAGCATCATATCCAGCTTCGGGCACTTACAATACATCTAATGTATACGCAGATGTTGCTTTTGGTAATGATAAATGGGTTGCGGTAAGTAACACAAATACAGATACAGTCGTAACAGTAGACAGAAGCACCTGGACACCAGGAGGTCAAATCTTTAATGCAGGCGGCGCAACTCCAGCAGCACAAGGTAAGATAACTTACGGTGAAGTTGGCGGCACAGGTTATTTTGTAACATTGCCAGCGGCAACAGGAACACAAGGTGCATATAGTGCAGACGATGGCGCAACATGGACACTAATGACATTACCAGCAAGTGCAGATTGGGTAGACATTACTTATAACAAAGATGATGAATACTTTATGGCAATTAGTACAGCAGGTAATGTTGCTGTATCAAATACCGGCACAGCGTGGGTTGCAGCTACAACACTACCTGTAATTGGTAACAGTTACTCTGCACTAGTATATGGCGCAGGTAGATACGTTGTTATGTCAGAAGGTGCAGATACAGCAGTGAGTACAAACAACGGTACAGGCTGGATAGGTAGTACAAGTGCAACAGCACTTACATACACATCTGTTGCATTTGGTAACAGCAAATATGTTGCTGTAGCTACAGGTACAGATACAGTAAGTCACAGCTTTGATGGCGCAACATGGTATACATCAACACTACCATTAAGCAGTACATGGACAAATATTGGTTATGGTCAAGGCGTGTGGCATGTTGTAAATGGTGCTAATGAATCAGCAATATCAACAGATGGGTATAACTGGACATCAAGCACATTAACCACTACAAACAATCACAATGCTACTGCATTTGGTTCACCAGGCTCTGAAGGTACTTGGGTAACAGTAGGTGGTAATACTACTGCTGCTGTAGCACAATATCAGAAAAACGTAGGTCAGGCATTTGTAAGATGTACAGTTACAACAGACGGACAAATATCAGGATACAAGATACTAGAGCCTGGTTCAGGATACACTAGTGTTCCGACACTAACAATTACTGATCCTAACGATACAGTAGCTTCTACATTTACTGTGCGTGTAGGAGATGGGGTACTAGCTCAACCAACATTTACAAATAGAGGTGCAGATTGGGAAAGTGCAACAGCATTAATTACAGGAGATGGATACGCAGACATTTATCAAGCTGGTAACTTTGTCGCTGTAGCAGGCCTAAATGAAGTTCCGATTGAAGGTTCAAATGTAACATTTGCAGGTAACAGTCAAGTTTACAAACTAGTAAATGTATTATCACTGTTAGGCAGCGGACCGTATACAGCAGAACTACAGCTAAGTCCTACTGTAGAAATCAATGTTGCTCCTGAGCATAACGATGCGTTAGAAGTTAGATTAAGATACTCACAAGTGCGTTTGACAGGACACGATTTCTTAGATATAGGAACAGGAAACTTTGCTAACACAAATTATCCTGGAGATCCTTTAGTATCTCCGGATCCAACTAAAGAAACAAATGATTTTGGTGGAGGTAGAGTATTCTATACTTCAACTGACCAAGACGGCAACTTTAGAGTAGGCGAATTGTTTAGCGTTGAACAGTCAACTGGTAAGTCAAGTTTGAATGCTGATGCGTTTAACTTAGCGGGTCTACAAGAATTGCAACTAGGTTCAGTTACACTTGGTAGTTCTAATACTGCTGTAAATGAATTTAGTACAGATGGTACATTTGCTGCTAATTCAGACAACATTGTACCAACACAAAAAGCAATTAGAACTTACATTCAGAGTCAGATAGGTGGCGGCGGCGCCACATTGAATGTAAATAGTATTACAGCTGGTGAAATAGAAGTTACGTTGAATACTATTACTAATACCGAAGGGAATGTTATAAATATTAACAGTCCTGTCAATTTTACAGGAAGTATTGATGGAGCTGCTTTAGCTTTGAATTACTTTTTACAAAGATAATGGAGATAAAATAAAATGGCATCAGGAAAATTAGGAGCAAACAATTTATCTGCAGCAACTGACACGGTTGTGTATACAGCGCCAGCTAATACATTTGCAGTTGCAACAGTTAACATTGTTAACAGGAGCGGCAGCACAATTACTGCAAGAATTGCAATTGGAGATGCAGATTCTCCAACGGTTGCCGAATATATCGAATACGATGTAGGCATTAATCCAAAAGGAGTTCTTGAAAGAACAGGCATAGTTGTTGGTTCAAACCAACGAGTTATCGTTAGATCAAGTGCAACAGACGTTAATGCAGTTGTATACGGAATAGAAACAAGCACAGCGTAAGGAATTAATTATGGGTAGATTTATATCAGGAGGATCAGTTACAGACTTTGGATACACCAAGGCTGCTGTTTATACAACTCCAGGCACTACATCATGGGAAGTTCCAGCAGGCATCAACAAAGTAAAAGTATTTGTTATAGGCGCAGGTAGTTGCTATAGAACAACAGATTTTTGCTTTGACAGCACGTCTTGCTGCTCTGGAGTAGCAACTCCGGGAACATCCTATTGTATGAACTTTGTTGGACACTTAACAGGTGCCGGCGGAGGCTATGCTGAAAAAACAATTGACGGTGTATCACCAGGATCAACGATGACTATCAACGTTGGTTCTACAGGCGGCTTAACAGCAAGCAGTATTGTGCTAGGTGCAACAACAGTTACGGCTAATAATGCTACTGAGCAATCAATATCTTGGAACTGTACAAGCAATTCTACAGCTAGAGACGCTTCAAATGATAACAAAGTAAGTTTAGGTTTTGACCTTCCTACTTGTGGTTATGTAAACTGTATTAACGGATACTTTAACTCAGGAGGCACAGCTACAGGCGGTGATATAAATAGAACCGGCGGTGATGGTGTGTTTATTCCATTCTTTAGAGAAGAAGCTAATTTGGATGGCCAATTATCAATTGATGCAGGCGGCGGTGGTTCGTCTGCTGGGTTAGCAGGCTGTACTTGTGCTAACAATTATTTTAACGGTTATGATTATTGGTTCGGTGGAACAAGACGCAGTTGTGTATGTACTGTTGCATATTTGGAACCTGCACAAACATTAAATAATGGAAACTGTGGTTGTTGTTTCTACTGGGGCGGCAACTCTGATTATACTTGTTTGTGTTATATAGGTTATCATTACGTATTCGGCCAAAACTTTTACGATAGACTAAACTGGCAAAGCTGCACATGTCAACGTATGTGTAATGGCGTTTACCTTTGCTCTTCTGGTGCTTCTCAAGGCGGATCATCAGGCGGCACAGTTATACAACCTAACACAGGCGGAGCATCAAGTTTTCCTTATGGTGACGACGACTTTGCAGTAAATGCATGCCCAGTGGGTATAGGAGCAGAGTCGGGATCTTCATCTAGAAATGGTTATGAAGGCGTAAGTGATGTTCAAGTTATGAGCATAGGTTCAGGAAGCGGCGGTAGCAGCAGTATTACAGTCGGCACATCAACTGTATGCTATACTGGATTTGGACAAGATCACTGGACATTCTACTTTGGCGCAGGTAACAGTAACTGGCCTTGTGCACAATGGCAAAACTTGCAATCTACTGGCGGCGCCGGCGGCGGCTTAACACTAGGATACTCTAAAGATGCATCGTCACACAGAGCATCGTCAAACAATGTTATTCCGTTATCGACACTAGCAGACACTGATGGTGCAAACATAGGTGATTTTAAATTTGGTTACGGTGCAACTAGCAAAGAAGCAGCAGGCCCAGGAGGCGGCGGCAACCGCTTATATCCAGGCGGCGGCAACGGCGCAGTTGTGGTTGTTTATTAAGGAGGCATAAATGAGGTATTTTACTACAATAACAAACAAATACGGATTAAAGGTAGTCGAACATACTATGAGCGAAGGAAATGCTGACTTTGTAAATTCAACAGGCCTTGCATGGTTACAAGTAGACGAAGAAATAACTATGCCAGAGACAGGTGATTATTGGTTCGAAGAAAGAATAATTAAGCCAGGATCTGATGACTATAATGATAATATAGCACCTATTATACACGAAGCACGTGAAATAGAAAATGCGGTATTAGAGCAACAAGCAGCAGAAATTGCAGCAGAAAGACAGCGTTTACTAGAAGAACAGGAAGCAGGAGTTGTTCCTGCTGATCCAGAAGTAAAGGATGTACCTAATCTTGATCTTGCAGAGCAAAAAATATTAGCAAAGCAATCTAGAAAACCTATATATGTTCCAATTCGGGAGCAAGAGGAAATTCCTCCGTATACGCAAGAAACATTAGATCTTTATACTGAAATTCTTGCAGATACAGGTAGAATGATTTCTGGTATTGAAAACGATACAGATCCCGATCCTGATATTGTGCGTTTTCCAGAGCCAATTACATTCTTAGATGGCACACCGGAAGAGCATACAATAGAGTATATTGTTTTAGCTGATGAAGATAAAGAAGATTATCTAGCTCATTGGAGAACTGTACAAGCAGATCAACAAGCGTTTGTAGATTTTCTTACTGCTAGATTAGCAGGCTAAATTAAATCACTTCTTGACACCTAGTCTGGTTTATTGTATAATTATTATATGTATAAACTGAACTAGGTGTTTTCATGAAAAAAGTTTTTTCAATTACAGGCGGCGCCGGCCGTGTAATATGCAGTATTCCTGCACTAATTAAATATAAAAAGAAACACGGAGATAATTTTTATATCTTTGCAGAATCAGGTTTAGAATTCTTTGTCGGTATTAAGGAATTACAAGATCTAGTATTTACAGCAAATGATAAAAATGCTTTTGAAAATTATATTAAGCCTAATCAAATGGTTACTCCAGAACCGTATAGAAATCATGGTTACTATAATCAACAAAAAAATCTAATACAAGCATTTGACGCAGAAATAAATGAAACTGATGATCATTCAGATCTTGAAATACCAAAAATCGTATTAAACAAAGCAGAAGAAATAAATGCATTAGATGCCTTACAAAACGCAAAAAATCAACAAGGCAAAGAAAAAACTATTGTAATACAACCTTTTGGAAGATCTGCTCAACCAAAGCATACAGAAATCATAGACGAAATGAGTAGATCGTTAAGTCTATCAACATATTTAAAATTAGTAGATGAATTACAAAAACAATATAATGTAATTTATATGGGAGAATTTTTAGAAGTAGAAGATAAAACTTTTAAAATTCAAACAGGTCTGCGGCAATGGGCTGCTATTATAGAAGCAAGTGATTATTTTGTAGGTTGTGATAGTGTAGGACAACATATAGCGTATGCTTGTGGCAAACCGGGTACAGTAATCTTAGGCAGCACATTTGCAGAAAATGTTACATATCCTGAATATTTTCAAGTATTACAAAAGCAGCCAGTAGATATAAGATATTTTCCGATTAGGCTGCTAGAAGGTGGTTTAGACGGAGATATTGCTAATCGTTATAACGATACTTGTATGGATTTCACTCCTGAAGAAGAGAACGATTTTTTCAAAAAAATATTAGACGATATTAAATCAAAGGTAAAATAATTTATGAAAGAAAAAGATATTTGGATTGCAGCATTAGTACGCGGCCATAACGGTGCATTATGCTTGCTTAAAAATGGAGAAGTAGTATTTTCTATAGAAGAAGAACGGATTTCAAGAGTAAAATATGACGGAACTCCTTTTGGCGGCATGGCAAAAATTTTAGATTATACGGATAAATTAGACTATCTTGTAATTGCACATACTGCAACTTTAGAACAGTTTTCTCCTAAAGTAGATTATACAGGGGAAGATATATATTTTTCTATGGCTAGAAAACTAGGATTAATTAGCTGGCAGTCTCCAGGAGAATATCAACACCCACAAATTATCGACTTAGGAAGTATCCACCATAAACTACACGCTGCCTGTGCTTTTTATCGTAGTGGATTTGAAACTGCAACTGCTGTAGTTATTGACGGCGCAGGATCTGGTTTCGAAGTAAAAGTAGACGATGAATCTAGAAGAGTTTGGGAAACAGAAACTATTTTTAATGTAGAGTACCCTAATAAAGTTGAGACGTTGTACAAACATGCTTGTGGTAATGACGAAGTTCCTACATACAAAACAGATAAAATGTCTACAGCAATATGGTTTGAAGAAGATTCAGATTGTGAAGCAGTTTTAGGTACACATGCAGGTATAACAAAAATTTATGAAGCAGCTACACACTACTGCGGATGGCATTTTATCGAAGCAGGCAAAACAATGGGGTTAGCGCCATACGGTAAAGAAAATCCTAAAGTTCCAAATGTTATAGATGAACATACAGGTTATGCTAATAAAAATTTAATTTATTCTACTTATCCGAATGGTGCATACATTGATAGAGGATTAAACGAATTTTTATCAAACCGCGATACTGATGATTTAACAAAGCTTCAAAATAGAAGAGACGTTGCATATGCTGTGCAAAAAGCAACACAACAGCAAGCACTTACTTTAATACTCGATGCAGTAAAAAGAACAGGAAACAAAAATGTTGTTCTGTGTGGAGGTTATGGTCTTAATTGTGTTGCAAACTATTGGTACTTAGAAGAACTTAATAAGCAAAATATTAATTTATATGTAGAACCAATTAGCTCCGATGCAGGAACTGCTATTGGTGCAGCATTATTAGTATGGCACGACTTAATATCTAACTTTGAGCATGAGTTTGAACCTGTAGATTACTCAAAAGATAAAATATATCTTGGTTTTGAACCATCCTACGACAAATTATATAATTTGGTTGAACAATATAATGCAGAAATTAGCAATGCATCGGATGAAGATGTCATCGAATTAATTACGTCCAAAAATATTGTAAGTTTATTCCAAGGAAAGTCAGAAGCTGGTCCAAGAGCGTTAGGTAACAGGAGTATCCTATATGATCCTACAGATCCTAACGGAAAAGATCATGTTAATACTGTAAAGCGTAGAGAATATTTTAGACCATTTGCAGGAAGTATTCTTAAAGAAGATGTACACGATTGGTTTGATTTAAGAGGCATGGAAGAAACACCTTACATGATGTATGCTGTAAATTGTAAGCCAGGAGTAGAAGAAAAGATTCCGTCAATTATTCATGTAGATGGTACGTGTCGTATTCAAACTGTTACCGAAGAACAAAATCCTTTATACTATAGATTAATTAAAGAATTTAAAAAAGTAACAGGCTGTCCTATTATTTTTAATACAAGTTTTAATTTAGGCGGTGAACCTTTAGTAGAAACTTTAGATGATGCTTTGCGCACTCTTGCAAATAGTCAAATAGAATACTTATATCTTCCTGAATTAGGAAAGTTAGTTACAATAAAAAATGATTAATTCTTTGTATCTAAGAAGGAACGTTGAGGGTAGTTGACACTACCTGTTCCTTCTATATTACCAACAACAATTATTCGTTCATCGTCACTTTCGTGCGGCGGAACTTCATGATCTAACCATCCGGGAAAAATAATTCCCGTACCGCTTGTAGGTTTATAGTAAAATCCTGGATTATTAGGAAAGTATATAGGAGCAGAATTATCATCGACTTTAACGTAGTATACCCAACTATATAAAGCAGGTACATGAGCATGCCTTTCGCTGTAGTTTCCTCTAGTATATATAGATCCCCAACATGTAGTCATAAAAGTTACAAGATCTAAATCTGTTTTTTCTGCATGCCAATCTTCGCAAATTTTTGCAGCTTTTTTTGCAATCAGTTCAAATGGTTTATATTCTAACATATTCCATTTTGTCATCATGGCCTTGACATTTGTAGCATTTTTTTGACCATCGCCTACTTTTTTAATGATTTTTTCTATTTCTTTGTGTAATTCATTTACAGTATACTCTTGGCTATCGTGCATAGAAAATTCCCAGAAGTGTACAGGAACTTCCATCCACATAATATGTTCTTTAAAATCACTATCCATTAGCTTTCCTTATAAATTAAATGTAAATGACTTTCTAGGTTGGGCATTGCTTTTTGGTAATACTTCATGGTCTAACCAATTATCCCATATTAATAATAAATTATTTTCTGCTTTTACTTGATATAGGGATTGATGTTCTTGAGAATTTGTAAATTTTGCCAAAGGTCTAGGATCGTGAAAAAGTAACCCAGGAACATCGTCACCTACTTCTAAATATATTATACCACTAAATTTACAATCCTTATGACTATGTTGTCTTAGGTATGCACCTTTATTCATAGAACTAAAAAAGCCATACGGCCTTATATCTTCTTGTGTTAGTGTAACGCCGTTAGCATACGATATTTCCTTCACTTTTTCAAACAAAAAATTGAAAACCATTTTTACAACTATTTCATTATTGACATTGTTTTGCAATTCTTGATTTGCAAGGGTGCTAGGAAAGTTTTCTATGTGTAATAAATTTGTAGTTGTTTCCGCCGTATATTTGTTACATAGAGATAGAAGATCTAATCTCATGTTTTCGTTAATATAATCTTTGTAAACATTGGTAGGAAATAACTGTAGATTTTGCATTTAGTGTACTTTACATAATATTATTTTTTATTTCTTTGAGAATATTTTTTTTAATTCTAGACTGATTAAACATTTCATATAATTTTTTTAAATTACGTTGATGCCAGAAATCTTTCAATCTAACACAACTAATAGAATGATCAAATAATTCTTGCGATAATCTAAATTTTTTTAATTGTATTCTGTCTGTAGTGTTAAATCTAACATATATCATAGGCTCGTCTTGATTAATCTTAAATTTAGTCTCATCAGGAAAAAGTTGGAATGCATATTCTAATGGTCTAAACCATTGACTAATATCAAAACCTCCCGGCACATAATAACCATGATTTGATGCAGTAGTTCTATGCATAAAAGGATGCATAGACTCCATATGTAATTCTTCTTCGCAAAAAAATATCCAATTAGCATATACTTTAATTGTATGAGAATTTATTAAACTAGGTTGTTTAGTAATAAGATGTTTGTTAGTTGTACCATTATGTCCTACTATTTCATTGCCTCTAATTTCTATATCTGCAAAAGTAGGACTCTTGAACATAAATGTATTTTTATATTGATTAACAAATGCAGGACAATTTAAAAAATTGTCTTGTTTATTATTTTTATTATTAAGTAATTGTAGATCTTGTAAGACATTAACAGGATCGGAATAGGAAATAAAGCGTTCTGCAAGTTCAGAACTAGGATGTCCCCAAGGTGCCCAGTAAACTGTCTTCATTGTAGCTTTTTGACTCCTTTTTGTCTATAATATCTTCCAACCATTGTCATTGGCATTTGGCTGCCAATTTTATTCCATTGATCTTGATCAATTAAATGATGTCTAATTTCTACGTGCCTGTCTGTCATAGGAAATATACTTATTAACGGACAATCATATTTTAAAGAAACTATATAAGGTTCTTCTTTGACAGGACAATTTAAGTGTACATTTAAGCTGTGCTGATATTTGTAATTTGTAACGCCTGGACTCATCCATACTTGCCGATCTCTAAAATAATTAGTAGAATAGTGAGATTCACACATTAAGTAATTAATAGGAGAATCAGAAACAGCCTTCCAGGGATTATCTAATTTTAGTGCAAGCCTTTTTCCTGTATAAAGACCTTTCCATTGAATTTCTGGATGCTCGCTTACATGAACATCCCATGGTCTCATTTCTGCAGATGTTGTAAATGTGCCGTCTGGATTAACTCTTATATCTAAATCAGCCCACATATTTTGATGAATAGGAGTAGCTATATATTCTCTAATTCCAGGACATATAGCAACTGTACTTGTTTTACCCCACATTCCTAGATGATCCCACCACATTGTCATACTTGTTTTTAATTCTTTCAACCAGCTAGGTTTTGGTTTGTCTTTACCCCAGTTCGGCTTGGCAGTTTCGTACGCAGCAGGATTAGCTGTATACAAATTTAGTACGACTGATTTCTTGAACATATTTTTTATTACTCCTGTTTAATTACTTATTATAGAATTAGATAAATATTATTAATATTGAACTTAGGATAAACAATGGATTTTAACACGTATTTTGCTAGGGGTGCAAACGGCACTCTAAAATTAAAAAACAATACACAATTTTCACATAGTCCTCGTTGGAAGCAAGTTTACGAAAATACAGTAGTAGATTCGTGGCATGTTGGAGAAGTAGTGGCTGCGGAATACACAATTGTAGTAGATCATGGAAGAGATAGTAAAGAGATATTAAAAGCTATTGTTATAGCAGGTCCAAACGATGCAAGTATTTCTATTGTAGGAAGGGCTAATATACAAGAAAAATTAGTTACATTAGATGCAACGGTAGACTCATCTACATTTGTACTTTTAGCTAATCCTGCAAATCAAAACGTAGCAGGTTGCAGAATTATGTTCAGTGCAGATTATTATCATACATTGAGTGACGTATAAATACAGTAACGGAGAAGATAATGCCAGTAACAAATAATCCTTTTGAATCTGAGTTTGGCTTTAAGAGCCCTGGATTCAGTGTAGATGCAAACGGAAATATTATTGCCTTATCTATTCAAGCAGCAGGTGCCGGAGGCGGCACTGGCGGCGTCAGTGATTATACAATAAACGACAGCACTACAGGGTTTATATTTTCTGGAGAGACAGGAGAAAATCCAAAGATTACTTTGTACAGAAATTTGAGATATACATTCAATTTAGATCTCAATAATCATGTACTTAAAATTTATAGCGATAATCCTGGGATAACATTATACAACGAAGGCATTGTTCATTCTGACGGCACAGTTGGTGCAGCAGCTCAAGGTAGAGATGATGGACAATTACAATGGTCTGTACCTATCAATGCTCCCGATACACTATACTATGGAAATGTAGACGGTAGTATAATGGGCGAATTTGAAATTTTAGATTCTCCTGGTAAATTTGGAACTTTAGAAAGTACTGCACTTACTGACTCAACTGGCGTAGGAACAGGAGCATTTATTGCTAGAGGCGGAGCAAGCATTGGAAAAAATTTAAGTGTCGGAGGATACACAACCACTAAAGGAGTAGATGTAAACGGATTAGGCGTAAGTAGTTTTAATGCTACAACTAATCTAGAGTTTAATGCTGCAAATCGAATAGTGTTAAAAATAGAGAATATTCTTTTAGGTAAAATAGATGAGACTGGGTTAAGTATTCCTATAAACAATAGTGCAATTACATCGAGCACAATAGACAGCACACCCATTGGAGGCACATCTCCTTCAACAGTAAAAATGACTAGTGGCGAAGTTAGTCAAGAACCTGCTACTAGAGTAAATATAACAAACAAAGGATATGTAGATAAAACATCAATTGTCTACTCAATAGCACTTGGATCATAAAAAATGGCAAAAACACAAATAAAAAATTACGTATTTAAACCAGGTATAGGTAGAGATGATAATCTTTACCCAAATGCATACAGCCTGTTAGTAGACAATAAAGAGTTTATCCAAAAAGAGGGTACACAGTATATTACTGACAGAATAGCAAATGCAGCACAGTATACACCTACTGATGCTACTTATATACCTGCTACCGGAGACATGACTATCACTATAGGCACACATACATTTAATGTCGGCGATGCTATAATGATAGATACCCACGGCATTACATTTACATGTGAGTTAGATAGTAATGCAAGTTTACATCCATATCCAAGACCTGTCGGTGTGCCAAACGAAACTGGTCATGATCCATACTATAATAAACCAATTATAATTACTGCCACGACTGCTACAACTGTTACAGTAAATGTAGGTATATCATCTGACACAAGTACGCATACTTTTTACAGTGCAAAAACAAATGCAGTTAAGGATGTATTTTTTAACTATCAAAATACTAGCCAAGCCAAGTGTGAACGTGACATTGGTTTAATTATTGATGCGTACAAATATGATATAAGATATGGCGGCAATAGTAAAACTTATAAGTATGTAAATTATTATTGGGATAACGGAGTCGCTCAAGTAGACGGTGACCGAGGCCCTGAACTAGCAGCCCATGCATTTATTCAAAGATTAATTACTGACTATATTTTTACAAATACTACATGGACTCCTCAGAATGTACAGGGTGTAAGCCAAACAATAGGATCTGCTACCGGAGAGGCTGGTGCATTATCACGTATTGACGAATTAAGCACTGTTGTAATTAATGTAATCCATAACGGAACATCTTCACTTCCTGTTTTTGAAGATACAGGTGTAGGACAAATTTCTATACAAGGTCGTTATGATATTGACGAACTTTTACTTATAACAGACTCAACAGAGAACCAAATTATATATAATTTTGCAGATCCTACATTAGGTGGCGAAATAGAACTAGTCACTAGAGGAGATAGTGAAAACTTTCCTAGTTATCTCCAAACAACTGATGCAGTCACTATTGTGTCACTGGATTATAACACTAGTGCACATCCTTCAACAGACGAGTTACAAATTTTTGTAGAAAAAATTGAAAACGGCAAGAGTATACAAACAGTAAGACCATATGATTTTGGTACAGACGCAATTGAGCGTATGCGCATTGCGCCGCCGCTTTCAATGCTTGATGCTGACTTTGAGTATGGCTTACAGCCTACCAAATGGAGTGCTATTGCAATGATGCGTGGCTACCCGTCAGTTTACGAAATACCAGGTACTGACGCAGACGTTCTGAGCATAACTACAGATGCTTCTGCAGGTACAAACGGAATAGGCGCAAGTTTGATTACTGTCGAAACAGTTGCTCCACATGGATTTCAGGACGGTACCCCTATTACGATTAAAGCATTAGAAAATAGTGTAACAGGCGCAGCTAGAGCAGAAGGTTCATTTGTTATTGTTAGTGTTCCTACAGATAGAACGTTTACTTACTATGCTAAGTCTAAAGTTGGCATAAGCAACGGTGAAGTTTTATCTACAAACTACACACAATTGAGAGAAGCAGGATTTTATACAGGAGCAGGAATTACAAATGCAGATTTCCAAGTAGTTAGTAATGGTTCTGCAGGCACAATGACAGCTCAGTTACAAGTACCTGCAGGTGTAAACACTATTCCTTATGATGGTAACTCTCCTGAAATTGGTTCTCCACTTAACGGGACAGGAATACAAACAGGTGCACAGGTAACAAACTTTATTGATAACTCTAACGGCGGCGGCGAATACTTGACATTAGATATTTCAGAAAATCAGCAGCCTGGAGATACAGAAATCACTGTAACAAGTGTATCAGGAATTGTACAAAATCTTGCTGTTGACAGAGGCGACGGACAAGCAGTTTTTATAAACAACATAGTCGGCAACACACTAGAATTAAGTGGTGCATTAACTGCACCTATTACTAGTAATACCAAAACATACACAGGTCTTTTGCCAAATACTGAGCCTGTTGACGGCGTAGCAGCCCAATTTGATATTACAAGATCAGGCGGAGCATATTCATTAGATCAAATTTCAGTACCTGGTAGTTTTTACAAGATCGGTGATAGACTTAAGGTATTAGGTCCTCAATTAGGAGGTGCAACTCCTGCAAATGACTGTACAATTTACATTGATGGTGTAAATGCCAACGGCGGCGTAACTTCTGCTACACTTTCTGGCACAGCAATAGGTTCTGTTGCATCTTTTACTGATGTACCAGGTTTACATTTAGGTGGAAATGGTTTTGGTTTAGTTTTAGATGTTACTCTGTCCAATAACGTATTTAGTGTTGCACTTGCAAGTACAGATGCTTCTCAAGATTATATTGCGTATGAACAAGTTCGTATTTTAGGCAGCGAATTCGGTGGAACAGACGGTGTTGAAGACGCATTAGTTACAATAACTTCTGTTGGTGGAACAGGTAATGTTACAGGGTTATCAATAAGTGGTACTGCACCTAATGCCGATGTAGTATATCCTAATGTTACATATACTGCAACAGGAGCAAATACTACTGCAACACTTGATATACGAAGAGTAGGTACAGTGTACGAAGCAATTGTTGCACCAGTAGCAGCAGGTTCTGGTTATAGCATCAACGATACTTTAGTAGTAGATGGTGCAGCTCTAGGAGGTGCAAGTACAACGAACAATGCAACTGTTACTGTAGATAATGTTGACGGGAGCGGTGCAATAACTGCTGTAAGTGTAGCTGGTGTAGCAGTAAACGAAGAAACTATTACGACTGGATTATTTAATACAATTAGTCCGTCGGGTGCATTATTTGATGTTGATCTAAATGCTACAGTGTATACAGTAACACTAGCTTCAGCTGGTTCTAATTATGCAGTCAATCAGGAACTTTACATCAGAGGTAATTTGATAGGAGGCGAAACACCTACAAATGACATTACAATTACAGTAACAGGTGTAGGGGCTTCTGGAGATATAACTACCTTTACTTTCACAGGTACTGGTAATAATGGTACTTTATCATATACAAATTTAAGTCCTATTGCAGAAATTCCGCAAGGAACAGGCGCAGTATTTGATGTTACTAGATCAAATGGTACATATTCAAATATTACTCTACAAAATGGTGGGTCTAACTATGAATTAGGAAACACATTAAGTATTCCTGGTAATCAGTTAGACGGACAAGTACAAAATGAGATTGTATTCTTTGTAACAGGAGTTTCTGGAGGTGCGATTACAAGCGTTAACACAACATTTACAAGTGCTGAACCAGGAACAAATTTAGCTTTGATTTGTACTATGACCATGAGTGAATTGACTACAGCTACAATTCCTATAGGATCTACAGTTGATTTTAGTGAACTTGCTACACTAGAAGCTACATTTGGCACACCACATGGAATTGTACCTGGTAATAGTTTTATTATAACAGTCACTTCAGACGATGGTTCAAACAATCACTCATTAGCAGCAGGCGCATTTTTAGCAACTAATATTCCTTCTACAACAAAACTAAGATTTAATGCAAGAACCGCAGGCACAATATCGACAAGTGCAACAGACGTTATTGCAGGAACATTTTACACAAGACCAGATTCGTTTTTTATTCACAGGCCATTTGATGGTGGCGTACAGTTAGGCACCGGCGGTCCACAACACGGTGCGCAAGCAATACGTCAAAGTAAAAAATATATTCGTTATCAATCAGGTAAAGGTATTATGTATACAACTGGTGCACTGTTTGCTCCTAGTTATGATCTAAAAAGTGTGTCAGCAGAAGGTACCGAAGTTGGTAATCTTATTACAATTACTACAGATGATAACGATCACGGAGTACAGGCCGGAGGCGTTATACGTTTATTAGGTATAGAAACCTCAGGTTATAATAGTGGTTTACAATCTGTAACTCCTCCGGACTATGATTATACTGTTCAGGAAGTTGTAAATGAAAGGACATTCAAAGTAAGAGCATTGCGTAGATTGGGCGATACAACTGAATATCTTACTGCTACCAATATTGCAGATTATCCTATAGTACAAGTTTTTGATGACATAATCTTAGGAACAAACACAAGCGATATTCATGATTTCTTTATCAATGAAACAGCATATGATGGTTATTCATGGGGCGACTTTAACGGAAGCGGGTCCGTTACAGCTGACGATAAATTAGCATTAACAAATTATTTGCAAGGAATAAACCAAGCAACTGACCTTAATAATAGAGTAAAAATTGCACTGGATGAATTAAAAGCTAGACGGAATGTTGGCACTGTAGAAGATACAGTTCCAGTAATGGAACAAGAAGCAGTAATTGGCTTCGGAGCTCAAATGAGTGTTGTTAGTTGGCATGGTGCAACAGTACGTTCGGGTATTTTTGATGACCAAAACGGTATTTTCTGGGAATATGACGGAACACAAATCAGTGTAGTACAGCGTACTGGTACACTACAAATTGCAGGTACTGTGGCAGTAAGCAGTGATAGTAACACACTTATTGGAAGCGGTACAAGATTTCGTGATCAGCTTAAAGCAGGAGATCGGGTCATTATACGAGGAATGACCCATGTAGTATCACATGTAGTAAGCCAGACAGAGATAAATGTTACTCCTGACTTTAGAGGTGTTAGCGACATCAGTGGTGCAAAAATGATGCTGATTACAGATAAGAAAACTAAGCAATCAGACTTCAACTTAGATAGATTAGACGGCACAGGTCCAAGCGGCTACGATATAGATATTGCTAAGATGCAGATGATTGGTATTCAATACTCATGGTACGGTGCTGGTTTTATTGACTTTATGCTGCGTGGCTCAGATGGTAACTTTGTGTTCTGTCATAGAATGCGTAACTCAAACGTAAATACAGAAGCATTTATGCGTTCAGGTAACTTGCCTGTGCGTTATGAAGTTACAAACGAAGGCCCCCCAGGCAAACTTGCAGCAGCAATCGATAACACTCAAACAACAATACCATTAGAAGATTCAAGTTTCTTCCCTACAAATGGAACAGTATACATTGATAACGAAATTATTAGTTTTACAGGTAATGACAAAACGACTAATACTCTTACAGGATGTACACGAGGAACTACACTTACTAACTTCCAGGCAGGTGCTGAAAGAACATATAGTGCAGGAGGTGCTTTGTCTCATGTAAATAAAACAGGCGTTGTTCTTATAAGCAATACAATTACACCACTGATAAGTCACTGGGGTTCTGCGTTCCTTACAGACGGCGGATTTGACGAAGATCGCGGTTATATCTTTTCATATTCAGAAACAGGTATTGAAGCAAGTACAACAAAACAAACTGCATTTATGATTAGACTAGCACCTAGTGTAAGTAATGCTATTGTAGGCGATTTAGGCGAAAGAGAACTACTAAACAGAGCGCAATTGCTACTACAGGGTCTTGAAATTACGTCAGATGGTAGTGACAGTTCGGGCAATACTGTCACAGGCGGCATTGTTATTGAAGGAATTCTAAATCCGCAAAACTATCCTACAAACCCAAGTGATGTTGGTTGGACAGGACTAAGTTCAGTTGCACAAGGTGGTCAGCCTAGCTTTGCACAGGTAGCATCTGGAGGTTCTGTGAAATGGACCACTGGACAAGCAGCTACAAACACTACAGGTACACAAATTTCAAACTTAACAGCTACACTTGATACAGGTATATATAGAAGTAATAGAAGATCTAATTATCTTTGGGTAAATGCAACTGATTATAGGAACACCTTTGGAACAACTTCTTTAGCACCTGTAAGCGGTCTTGAAGTTGATTCTAATACTGGCAATATTCGTAACGGCACTACAATAAACGGTGGATTTATTGCTGACACAGGAGATTATGGATATTTCATTCTAAGCGATAGATTAACCGGCAATATTAATCAAAACCAGGCTAATGATTTAACTGTTACGCTTGATGCAACTTTAAATAACAGAAACTTTGCATATTTAACATCAGCGAGTTATTTGGCTTCAGGAATTGCCAACGGTACAACAGTCACCCAGACAGGCGGCACAGTTACTTTCCCTGCTAACACAACTGTGAACTCCATTGCACAAAGGTCTTTTGCTGGAACAACATACTACGAAGTAACATTTAACAATGCATTTTCAGGCACGTTACAGCCAAGTACAGGTACTATACAATTTGAATTTAGTCAACCGCCGTATGCACAACCAGGAGAAACTGTATTCTCGTTTATCGCGGTACCAGGAGAAAGGTCAACTGCTGACTTTAGTGAGTTGAAGGAATTGACAAATACTACGCTAGGTGGAAGAGGAACTTTCCCTAATGGACCTGACGTACTTGCTATTAACGTGTATAAGGTGTCGGGTGCAGCTACAAATGCTAACTTGATTCTAAAATGGGGTGAAGCACAAGCCTAAAGTGCTTGTGCAAATTCCCACAAGGTATTATATACTTTTGTTTTTTTGTGAATAGATTTATAAGTATACCTAGATTGCATTAGCTCTTCGGTTTCTCTGCCGTGACCTGTACGCACTAGTACCGGTGTTGCTCCTATTTTATGTGCAGCCTTCAGATCGGTAATTTTATCTCCAACATAAAATCCATTTGGCCATTTTATCGATTTGACATCTTCTGATGCTTTCTTAAACATGCCAGTATTTGGTTTTGCCCAAGGATCGTTTTTGAAACTTGTAGCACTGAAATATATCCCGTCTATACTAGGACACCCTGCCTTTCCTAAAAGATCTAAAAGGTGTTGATGCAACAAATTTACATCATCTTCTGTATACAAACCTTTAGATATCCCACCTTGATTAGTAATGATTACAACTTTGTGTCCTTTATTTCTTATTAGTGCAATTGCATCTAAGCTCTTAGGTATAATTTCAAAGTCTTGTTTTCGCCAAGTATATTCGCCTCTGTCTACATTTATTACGCCGTCTCTATCTAAACCGACTATACACTTGGTAAAATTATTAGGCGGTAGAATGTTATTCTTGAGGTGACTGTATCTGCCCATTTTCTTCCTTTTGACTATCTCCCGGAAAAACTCTATAATTATCTTCAACACTGTCAGCAGTGCTTACTTCAGTTATAGTGCCTGGTACAACAGCAATCAATTGATGCGGCTGCAAAGGTGGATTATGCCAAGTATCGCCTTCTTTTAGTTCTCGTTGATTTAGTTTTGCAGTGTCAGTGTCTATCCATTTTACTAAAAATCTACCACTGTTTACAAACCAGGTTTCGTCTTTTTCTTTGTGGAAGTGCATACTAAATTTTGCTCCGCCGCGATCAAAAACCATTAGTTTACCACAATAACGATCAGTAGTTGCCCAAATAAGCTCATAACCCCAACCTTTCTTTTGAAGGCCACTTAATCTAGTTGGTTCTTGCATTAATATAATCCTCTATGTTTGTCCATTCTATATCTATAGTATCATACAGCTTATCTAAATTTGCGCATGTATAGTCTTGGTACTGACCTTTTAAATTATCAGGAATTGGAATGTAATCTATTTCTGCATTGTATTTTTTTGCTATCTCACGACCTACAGTTTCAAAACTTACTGGTCTTCCGGTTCCTACATTCCATATACCTGACTGATCTACATTAAACATTTTTTCATGTACACGACAAATATCTTCTACACAGATAAAATCTCGTTTGTAGTTTTCACTATTTTCGAATAATTTAATAACACCGTTTTCTTTGGCTTGTTTTATAAATTTAGTATAAGGACTTGCTTGATCTAGTTTATGATCTTCGCCATTACCATAAACATTAAAATATCTAAATCCTTGAATTTTTATACTGAAATCGTCTTTTAACTGATTTACAAATCTGTCAAACAAATATTTGGTCCATGCATACGCAGACTTTGGTTGTAATGGCCCTTCTTCTATAAAATGTCTTTCAGGACCGTACACACTTGCACTAGATGCATATTGCAAATTGACCCCCATCATATCACATGCTTGTGCTAAACGCACACTAAACTCAAAATTAGTTTCCATAATTTCTTCTACATTTGTTTCTGTAGTAGAACTATTAGCACCTAAATGTATGACCCAGTCATAGCTACTAGGATCCGGTATTGTGTTAGGAATGTATTCCCAACCTTCAACTTCATGTCCTTGTGATTGTAAATACAATGCAAGATTTGATCCAATAAATCCTTTGTGTCCTGTTACTAATATTTTCATTTGCTCTTCTCTATAATACTTGTTGTACTGTATCCTTTTACTGTAGGAATAATTTTTACAGGCACAATGTCATGCCCAACTACTTGTTCTACAGTGTAATCTCCACCCTTGACAATCATGTCAGGATTTAGTTTTTTAATTAATTCATAAGGTGTGTCTTCATCAAATACAACAACTTCGTCTACCCAAGACAATATTTCTAATTGTTCTTTGCGTGTTTGTTCTGTGTTTATAGGACGACTATCTCCTTTGAGACGTTTTGTACTAGCATCACTGTTAATACCTACTACAAGTTTTTCACCTAGCGACCGAGCTTCTTGTAATAGTGTTAAATGACCTTTATGTAATATATCAAACACACCATTTGTAAATATTGTGCGATACTGCAAATCTTCAGGTTTAACTACATATGTGCCAGTGTGTTTGACTGATTCTGTTGCACCTTTGACTGCTAATCTAATAGATTCTTCGTAACTTTTGTTTTGACTCATACCATAAACAAACGTAGCAAGAAAACAATCACCTGCTCCTGTAACATCGTTTACTTCTACAGGATCTGTTTTTATAGTATAATATTCACTGTCTATTTGTGCTATAGTAGGATCACTAGCAGCAGTAATAATTATATTGCCAGTCCAATTTGTAAAACCTAAATCTTCAAACTCTTTTTTATTAGGTTTAACTAACCAAGCACCTTGATAAAAACTAAAATGACGTTTAGGATCTACAATAATTTTACAATTGTATTTGTTGATGTGTTCTATAATTTGTTGTGAGTATTCTAGCACACCTTTATTGTAATCACTTAGTATTACAATGTCATATGCAGAAAAATCTTTTTCCTTAATAATGTCAAGTGTTTTTCCGCCGTCTGTTTTATAATCTTGATCTATACGTGTAACGTAATGCCCATCACACAGCACACGGGTTTTAACGCATTTAGGATATGACAAGTCTAACATTTCTACATCTACACCTAAACTAACTAAATTAGTGTGCACAAGTGCAGCACCTCCTAGTTGCTCCCAGAAATCTTGTTGACTAACAACAGGCACAGGAGCTTCAGGACTCAATCGTGTTGATGTTCCTGTGATATATTTGTCAATAATAATGTCGCCAATTACTAGAACTTTCATACTTTATTATACTTTATTTGAGTTTATGTGTCAAGTAAATTAATAGTTTGAAACACAGTTTCTAACTTAGATAAATTTACTTTGCTTTGAAGTGTGTTGCGTAAACCGTGGTGCAACGGTTTTGGCCATTTAGTAAAGCTACACCAAGCATAACCATCGTGCTCGTTGTTTAGTGTAGGAATAAATTCTTCTTGAACTACACATAGATATGTATGAAACAAAAACTTATTGTCTTGAGAAATAAAACTTTCTAATGGAAGTGTTTTTTTGATCTCTGGCAAGAATCCAATTTCTTCTTCTATTTCTCTACGTAATCCTTCCCATGGAGTTTCGGACCCTTCATTTTGTCCGCCAACCAGCCCCCACATATTGTTACGCTTACCACTTGTTCTGTGTAAAAAAAGAAATCTATTTGTTTTTAGGGTGTAAAATAGTGCACCACTACATGTAATAACGTCATTCATACATGTAGTTAGCCGTCTAAGTCTATCCTCCACGTACCAATTGAATACTCACCGTCTATGCTTAATAACCATTCACCGTCTTTGAATCTGTATTGTATGCTTGTATTCAAATTAGTTACAAAAGTTGTTTCAGTTGCACTACTTGCTTCAAATACAACGTTCCACTTTGTTCCATCCCATTCAATTATATCATTACTCTTTGCTACTAAGTTTGAATTATCTGTATTCTTCCATGCAGCAGGACCTGATCCAGTAGGTGCATCACCTATATCCTCTAAAAGTAATAATCTTAAACCATCAGCTTTTATATCTGTAGGATTAAAATTTGTTGGATCAATTATGTAATCAACTGTAGTTTTACCTTCTATAACAGTGTCAGTAGGAAACGTATCAGTGTCAAAATTAATTTCTAATTTACCCTCGTCAAAAGGATTCAACACAACTGTACCTGTAACAGTTACATTGCTATCTAAATTATTAAAGTATATTCTACTTACATCTGCTTTATACACAGAAGGGTGTGCTTCAAATATTTCTCTCCAACTAATGGCACCAACCATACCGTTATGAATTAATTGTGCTGTGCCGGTGCTTAAATAGACCCCATACTGTTTGTAATTGACATTTGCCATTTCATCTACGGCTAGAGTTGACGGTTTTCTATCATCATCGTTATTGCCTGTTATTCCTGCAATGAAGTCTGTGTATGCGTTATTTTCAGGTCCGCTCACGCCATCTTCTATTGTTCCTCTAGACTCATCAAACATAGATGTAATAATGTTTGTAATGACACCCATCTTTTTCACCTTGGTAGGTGGACTAATATATATTGGAATACTGAACGTTAAAGTTGCTATATCAATTTCGGAATCAACACCTACAGGTATACTTCTATTTGACCATTGTACATTTTCTAAATTAACAACTGTAATACTAGTCCAATCAATAAAGTTATCTGTAGTTTGCATTTCTAAACTTGGATTGAACAAAACAAGTATTTGTTCTAGTATTTGTAATTTTTGATCTGTATTTGTTGCCCATATATCTGCATTTAATCGCATCATATAAGGTGTAGGTATAAGTCTTTCAACTGTATAGTTTTTGCCCTGGTAGTTTAAGTATTCTTTGTTTTCATCGTCCCACGCACGTTCTCTAATATTGGTTTTGCGAGTATATGTTGCGTCTGTGAGCCTATCTCTATCTAGTTCTAAACCAGTTATATATAATGAAATTCTTGGAGCACTAGGTAATTTATTTTCACTATTATCTCGTATAATATTTGCTACTTGACGTGTCAAATCTCCGTACATAACAGGTACATCTTTAGTTTTGCCTTTGCCATCTTTGACAGGAAAATTACTTAAAATTCTCATCATTTGAGTTGTGTAACGTCTAATTTGGCCGTCGTAAAAATGTAACATTATTCTTCGTTATCCGCTCTTGGTCGAAGTGCTTTTGAAAGGCTCTGTCTTTCAGGTACTTCTTCTCCACCAATATTGTTTACACTGGTGTTGTTAATAAAATCAGTTTTGTATGTTCTGCGCTCTAGTGTATTACTCAAAGTCATTCTTATATCGTCACTTACTTTCACCCAACGTACTCCGTCATATTTGAACATTCTAGTTGGAAGGAAATCTGTACGTAAAAAGTAATCTCCTTCTTGATTGTTTGCTGGAAAATTGATACCAAATCCAAACGGTGCACCATTCGGAGTTTCAGCGCCTGTCCCAACTAGATATCCTGTATATCCTGCTCTGTCAGGTCTATCAGTAACTTCATCTGCACTAGTTGTTATTCCACTTGCATCTAATTCGTCGCTATCAGCTGTTCGTAGAGCAACGCTTCCGTCGTCATTTGTTGCAACAGTATAGTAATGACTAATATCAAATCCGCTTTTAGGAGCATCTGCTTCAGCTTGGGCTACAACAGCGTCATTAATTTGCATTTCTTTTTCGTAAGTACTTAAAACATCTCTTAGAGTAGTATCACTGCCTTCTTCTGCTGGCAGGTCCAAAATTTCTGCAAATTCTTGTCCATCGTAAATTTGTTTTAATTTTAACCTGTACAAATGCGGATACCAAGTTTGTGAAAAACCTTCCGCTGCACGGTTTACATCTTCGATTACATAAAATCTTTTAAGAGCAGTTGAATAATCATTTAACGCATATTCATCTTTGAGATGAGGTAGTTCAATTACATCTCCAGACAACGGCTTACGTCCAAGTGTTTTTACAATACTATTAATATGCACAGTCATAAAAAGTGTGTCATTGCTTAAAAATAAACCAAATTGGCTGAGATCAAAATCTATATCTTGAACATTGTAAATTGCACGAGTAGTGTAAATATCTGGATCGTACTTACGGTCTCTGTTTTCTAGAAACAGTAAGTCTTGTATATTTGTTTCAGCTACTACATCATACTCTGGTTGTGTTGCACTTCTATCATCTGCACTAGGGACTTCTGTTCCTATATATTTGTGTATATTGATGTCTGTACCGCCAACAGTAAACATTTCCAAGATTTGTTTGTCTAGGAAATGATAGTCGTTGCCGCGTTCTGGTTTATATAAAGATAGTCTTGGCATATACATATTTATCGCAACGATAAATACTATATGGAGAAAGTCATATGGCAGATATAGCAACACAGAAGCAAGAAATATTTGATTACGTTAATGCGTTTTTAGGCGGCGGAATGGTAGATGTTGAACTCGATCCAGTTCACTATCAGACTGCCTTAACAAAAGCACTTTCAAGATTTAGACAACGTTCAGATAATTCTGTGGAAGAATCTTATATGTTCATGCCAACAGTGATAGATCAAAACGAATATACACTACCTAACGAAGTGGTAGAAGTTCGTAAGTTATTTCGTAGAAGCATTGGTTCTAGAACAGGCGGAGGCGACGGCGGAAGTCTTTTTGAACCTTTCAATTTAGCGTACACAAATACATACTTGCTTTCTAGTTCAAAACTAGGAGGCCTTGCAACATATGATTTGTTTTCACAACATCAAGAACTTGTAGGACGTATGTTCGGCTCATTTATAGAATTTACATGGAATAATACTAGTAAAAAATTAACTTTATTGCAACGCCCAAGGGCAGAAGAAGATCTTTTACTATATGTGTATAACTATCGTCCAGATTCAGAACTTCTAAATGATTATCTAGCATCGCAATGGATCAAGGATTACACACTTGCAAGCTGCAAATATATGCTAGGCGAAGCACGTTCAAAGTTTGCTACTATTGCTGGTCCACAAGGAGGATCAACTCTAAACGGAGATACACTTAAAGCTGAAGCACAGGCCGAAATGGACAAGCTTGAATTAGAGGTAGCAATGGCTGTACCGGGAGGAACAGGTTACGGTTTTACAATAGGTTAAAGACATTGTTAAAACAACGCAGTCTTTTTAAAGCTACAGACGCCCTACAAATTCCAGGCTGGACGACAAAACGTCAACATAGTTTCTATAAAAAAATAGTATGCAATTTGCCTAATAATCCTAAGGTTTTAGAATTAGGATGTGGCTATGGCAGAAGCACATGGGCTTGGTTAGACATATTGCCTAGCACCGCATCATACTATGTTGTAGATAGTTTTCTATTAGGTAATCATGTATTAGATAAAATTGCTCCTCATACCAACATACCAAAACATTTATCTCAAAGAGAAATATTCGAAAAATTTATCAAACAGCACAAAAATTTATCAATAATAAAAAATATATATAAACAAAGAGCAGAGGACTGGTTACATAGTAAAGACAATCACAACAATTACGATTTAATTTACTTAGACAATGTTGTTTTAAAAAAATTAAGAACCGCGTTGTCGGATAAAACTATAATTCAATTTTTGGAAAAATCTAAAATTTTTTGCGGCGATGATAGATGGGATGAATTTTATAGGCAAAATAATTTTAACATCTTATACAATCTGGGTATATTTTTTGTGATAAAAAATACTTGACAAATCTGGCTATTTATTATATAATTTATTAATAGTGTAAAGAGGATATTACATGTTACCTAAGCTCTTAGTTGTTGGTCATGGCAGACATGGCAAAGATACCGTCTGTGAAATATTACAGGATTACGGATATACTTTTCAATCTAGCAGTAAGTTCTGTTCAGAACTTTTTATATTTAACGAACTAAAAGACAAGTACGGTTATGCAGACGAAGAAGAATGTTTTTCTGATAGACATAATCATCGTACAGAATGGTATAATATGATCCACGATTATTGCAAAGATGATCTAGCACGTCTTGGACGTAACTTATTTGCAGAAAATGATATCTATTGCGGGCTACGAAATAAGCGTGAATTCTTTGCCATGCAAAACGAAGAAATATTTGATTACGCTATTTGGGTAGATCGCTCAGATCATTTACCTACAGAAGATCCTAGCTCAATGAGCATTGAACAATGGATGTGTGATTATACAGTTGATAACAATGGTGATTTAAAAAGGCTTAAAAAGAATGTAGATATACTTATGCGTACAATCTTTAGAAATCAGGGCGTAAGTCTCCCTGCTTCCACCGCCCGTCGATTTTTTGTATAATACGCTGGCAATTAGCACATACTGTTTTTAAGTTTGTTGGTCTACAGTTATTTAAATCTCCGTCTAAATGAAACACATTAAATTGTTCTTCGTGTTTTGACTTGAAGCCACACTTTTCGCATTCATTCTTTTTTGTATAACCACGCTGTTGCCACAAAGGCTTCCCATGGTTAAGTCCGTGCCTTAAACAAACTTCACAAAGTTTGCGATAATAAGTTTTACCATTTTTTTTGTAGTTTATAGCAGCAGGACGTTGTCCGCACTTACATAAAGGTCTCATATTGTATTTACCTCACCTTTTTTATCCCTTTTTTTGGCTAATTATAGGGTACATTTTTGATTATCTTAATAAATACATTAGCATAAACAATATCCAACAGGAGAACAAAAATGGCATTAGTATCACCAGGCGTAGAAGTCAATGTAATTGACGAATCATTCTACACACCAGGAGCGGCAGCAACCGTTCCGATGATCTTTGTTGCTACAGCCGCAAATAAAACTAGCGCATCGGGAAGCGGTGTTGCTCAGGGCACAACAGCAGCAAACGCAGGCAAAGCCTATCTAGTTACAAGTCAAAGAGAACTTGGCGATTTATTTGGCGATGCAATATTTGAATCAGACAACAACGGTAACATGATTCACGGAGGCGAACTTAATGAATACGGCTTAAACACAGCATATTCATTATTAGGCGTAACAAACCGTGCTTATGTTGCTAGAGCAGACATTGATCTATCAGAACTTTCACCAAGTGCAACTGCTCCAGGCGGCGAGCCTGTTGATGGCGCACATTGGTTTGATACTGCAAACACAGTATTTGGTATTTTAGAATGGAATGCAGCACCTGTAACATCGACAGGCGGACAATCATTCAGCACAGTTCCAGTAAGAGTGCTAACAGAAGGTACAGACGTAACTGGCAGCGGACCAAAAGGCTCAGTTGGCCAAGTAGGCGAATATGCCCTAGATGCAACTGTAGATACAAATGATTTGTACTACAAGAGTGCAGGTAGATCATTAAATGCAAACGCAGGTGAATGGGTAAAAGTTGGTGGTACAAAATGGAAAGCAAGCTGGCCAGCAGTTGAAGCAGCAACTAAAAGTCCAGTAATGAACCCTGCAGACACAATGCTTATAAATGGTACTACTGTTACAGTAGGTGGCGCAGGCGCTATTGCTGATTTAGTAGCAGCAATAAACAGCACTGTAGCACTGACATCTGCAGGAATTAGTGCAGCAGCACATAACGGAATTTTGGAAATTTATTCAACTGGAGTTGATATTGTTTTGAACAGAGGCAGTGGTTCATTGCTATCTGAAACTGAAGGCACAAGCGGAGTAGGCGCATTAGGCATTAGAGAAGGTACATACAGTGCTCCAAGAGCAACAATTGCACCACATACAAGTGTACCTGAGTACAAAGTTGCAGACACAAGTCCTGCACCAACAGGTAGCTTATGGATTAAAACTACAGCGCCAAATGGTGGTGCAAACTGGAGAATCAAACAGTATAGCACAGACACACAACTTTGGGCAAATGTATCTGCACCAATGTATACAAGCAATGAAAGTGCTATTTTTGCACTTGATAAAACAGGTGGTGGCTCCAACTTACTCGTAGGAGATGTGTATGTAGATGCAAACGTTGGAGAAGCATCGCCAGTAGAAGCAGATTTCAGAGTCAAGTACAGATTTAGATCAGGTGCTACACAAGTTGTATCAGATACTATTAGTGCAATGACAGCAGGATCATACAGCTTTGACTTAGCTGAAACAGTGGTTAATAGCGCAGCACTAACAACTAAAACAGTAGGTCCAATAGCTATTATAGGAGATGCTGATGATGCTGAGCTTGTTGCTAGTGCTATAAACAGCGCAGCTTTTCAAAACATCGTTGCATATGTGAATGCTTCTAACAAGGTTGTAATTGAACATAAATTAGGCGGCGAAATTAGAATTGCTGACACTGACGGTTTATTTGCACAAATGGGCATGGAAGGGTTGAACGCAGCTGGTTCTAATGAAGACACAGCTACACCAGGATTGCTCGATGCACCAACAGGCGATGCTACACATGATTTGATTGCGTCAAACTGGAAGCCACTAGAATATACAGCATCTAGCACTGAACCTTTGGCACTAACAAAAGATGGCCAGCGTTGGTACAGTTCTGTTGTTGACGAAGTAGATATTATGATTCACGATGGTGACACTTGGGTAGGATATCAGAATTACAACGATGACTACGCAAACACAGATCCAGCAGGACCAAAAGTAAGTGCTGCTGCACCTACAGAGCAGTCAGATGCAAGTCCACTAGTCGACGGTGACCTTTGGATTTCTACAGCAGATTTAGAAAACTTTCCACTAGTATATCGCTGGAACGGTACTTCTGAAGAATGGGTCCTAATTGACAAAACAGATCAAACAACTGAAAATGGGATGCTATTTGCAGATGCACGTTGGAGCACGTCAGGCGGCTCAACAGCAGGTCCATTTGGGCCAGCAGAAATTGCTGACTTACTTGTAAATGATTATTTAGATCCAGATGCTCCAGATCCAGCACTATATCCAAAAGGTATGATGCTTTGGAACACTCGCAGAAGCGGATTTAATGTAAAGCGTTTTGTACGTGACTACATTGATGTAGCAGGATCAAACACACGCTTCCAGGTAGACGATCCGCAAAGTGCTGATCCAGCAGATTTAATTGATCAGCCAATGAGTAGCTATTACCCACACCGTTGGGTTACTGACTCAGGTAATAACGAAGATGGCTCAGGCACATTTGGACGTTTTGCTCAACGCAAGTCAGTTGTACAGGCATTACAATCATTGGTCAACAGTAACCAAGATATTCGTGATGAGGAATCACGTCAGTTTAATCTAATTGCTGCTCCAGGTTATCCAGAGCTAATAGGTGAAATGATTACACTAAACTATGACAGACGCTTGACAGCATTTGTTGTAGGTGACACACCATTCCGTTTAACACCTGATGCAACATCACTTAATGAGTGGGCAAACAATGTTAGAGGTGCACTAGAAGATAACGACTTGGGTGCAGTTTCAAAAGATGAATATCTTGGTATGTATTATCCAAGCGGATTTAGCAGCGACAACTTTGGTAATAATGTAGTTGTTCCTCCAAGTCATATGGCATTACGCACACTAGTGCTAAACGACCAAGTGGCATTCCCCTGGTTTGCACCAGCAGGTACAAGACGCGGCGGGGTAACAAACGCTTCAAGTTCAGGTTACATTAACAATGAAGGTGAATTTGTAGGAGTTTCGTTGAACACAGGACAGCGTGATACACTTTATTCAAACCAAATCAATCCGATAACATTTATTAATGGTGCTGGACTTGTTGTGTTTGGACAAAAGACTCGCGCAAGAAACGCTTCTGCACTAGACAGAGTAAATGTTGCACGTTTAGTTGTATACTTAAGAGGTCAGTTAGAACTACTAGCAAGACCATACTTGTTTGAACCAAACGATAAAGTAACACGTGATCAAATTAAGTCAGCAGCAGATCAATTGCTACTTGAATTAGTAGGACTAAGAGCTGTATACGACTTCTTAGTTGTATGTGATGAAACAAACAACACACCAGCTAGAATCGATAGAAACGAATTGTACTTAGATGTTGCTATTGAACCAGTCAAAGCAATTGAATTTATTTACATTCCTCTAAGACTTAAGAACACAGGAGAAATTTCGGCACTAGGTTAATATGCGTACTTAATGGACGGGGAAATTACCCCGTCCTATTATGCATAAATACTATTGTAACAGGAGACAAGAATGCCAATTACAACATTAACAAATATTTCAATCCCAACAGAAGATGGGGGCGGCAGCAACAGTTCATTGCTAATGCCAAAACTTCAATATCGTTTTAGAGTTTTATTTGAAAACTTTGGAACAACAGGCGGCCCAGATGGTATCCGCGAAATTACTAGACAAGTTGTTGATGTCACCCGTCCAAACTTAACATTTGAACAAATGACATTAGATGCTTACAACTCAAGAACATATCTTGCTGGTAAGCACAACTGGGAACCAATTACATTAACACTACGTGAAGATGCTAACAATAACATTCAAAAGATTGTTGGTCAACAACTTCAAAGACAGTTTGACTTTTTTGAGCAGTCAAGTGCTGTGTCAGGTGGTTCATATAAGTTTATTACAAAAATAGAAATACTAGACGGTGGTAACGGCGCTAATGGTTCTAATATAATTGATAGATTCCAACTAGTAGGTTGTTACTTAGAAAGTGCAAACTATAACACACTAGCATATGCAACTAGTGATGCTGTTACAGTTTCTCTAAGTATTCGTTACGATAACGCAATTCAGTTTGGTAGTGAAGAACAGTTTAGCGGCGTTGGCGAAGCTATTACTAGAGCTGCACAAGACGCTATCGGCGGCACACAAGCTACTGGCTAATATTTACATTCTGGTATTCTTGTATAAAGAAAGTAGGAATCTTCTTAGGTTCCTACTTTTTTATTATGTACGCACAAATTTAAGTAGATAAATACTAATATGAGTTGGTGGAATAGTTTCATAATCCCTAGGGAAATTAACACACATTTGCGTGATGCACGTCATGCGAATAATTTATTCACGCAATACGGACATTTATTTTCCCCTAAAGTAAAATTTTTATATCATGTTGTATTTGAACCAGCAGCCGATGTCAGTTTCAATTCTAACACACGAGAATATAACAAACAAATAGGTGTGCTTGTTAAGAGTGCAGACTTACCTGCGTATAGAGCAGATATACAAAATAAACAACAGTATAATCGTAAGAAAAATCTGCAAACGAGAATAGACTATCAAGATATTCGCATAGTATTACATGATGACAATCTAGGTGCTACAAGATCTATGCTAGAAGAATATTATAGATTTTATTTCCAAGATGGCAATCACGTCCTAGGTGGATCATTTTTTACACCCGACGGCAGCTTTGCACCTAGAGACAAATATAGTAGTATAACACCTAACTATGGATTGAATAATTTTTTAGATGGTCCGTTTTTTAGTACGATTAAAATATACCAATTGAGCCTACAAAATTGGTACAGTTATACACTTGTTAATCCTTTACTTTCAGGTTGGGAACATGGCTCTGTAGATTCTTCAAGCGGTAATGAAATGAATGAAAACTCAATAACTATTGCTTATGAAAGTGTGCTTTATGATAGCGGGACAGTAGGAGAAGATGGAGAACCTAAAAACTTTACTGATGCAGAAACAGGATATGATAACACATTTAGTCCACTAAGTAGTGCAGTGAATAATAAAACTTCTGATTTTGTTTTACCAACAATAGGAAAAATAGTTGAAGATATTTTTGATTTTAATTTACCTTTTGGCACTAATGATGCACCTGGTTTAGATGTGTTTGGCAAAATAACCAGCCAGCAATTCTCCCAAACCCCTATATTTCCTAATACCAATAACACTATTCCCGGATATCTAATTCCTGTTAGAGACACACAATCTAACAACTTGCCTGATGCAATACTTAAAGTTGATAGAGTTTCTGGAGATCCAGAAACAACTTATAATTTACTTACAGATAATCCCACTGCATATAATAGTTTTCTTGCAAAACTTTTGAACACAGGGTATGTAGAAGGATTAGATTATGAAGCTTATTTACGATTATCACCAAGTGAACAGTCTATTATACTTACAGATATACAAGAACAAGCACTGAGTGGCGATTATAAAATATTTACTTTCATGAAAGCAGCACTGGAAATACAAAATGCAATCTAATAATCCTGAATCATTAAAGCTAGACGACACACAAATTATTTTCAACAACTATTTTAAGGAACAAATTAGTTATAATGCAAATGATGTTAGTGCAGTAGTAACATATTTCTTGAAAAGAGGTTTTGATAGATTGTCTGCGATAAACACAGCAGCTATTTTTTTACAACAAGCAAAAATTGATAATGTTCCTGTGTTCAAATTGTTAGATACTCTCAAAGGTTTTAATGATGTTGAAATAAACAATGTTATATCACAAATATTAAATCTATACAGACCAAAAACTAGTGTTATTGGCTTTAAGAAAAACTCAGTGCTGTCATTATACGAACAAAGAAATATTATAGTATAGGACTGAGACTATGTCAAGATTTGCCCAAGGTAAATTTAATCTAAAAAATCCTGACAAATATATTGGCAATAGAACTCCTACATATAGAAGTGGTTGGGAGTTTACCTTTATGAAATTTTGCGATGAGCATCCAAGTGTAGCAAAATGGGCTAGTGAATCTATAAAAATACCATATCGTAATCCGCTGAGCGGAAAACAGACAATATATGTTCCTGACTTCTTTATAGTATATAGTGACCGCAAAGGAAAACAACGAGTTGAACTTATAGAAGTCAAGCCAAAAAATCAAACACTCAAAGAAAAAGTAGGACGCAATAGAGCTAATCAAGCACATTGGATTGTAAATCAAGCTAAGTGGGAAGCAGCTAGAGCCTATTGTAAACAAAATGGTATATATTTCCGTATAGTAACAGAGGATGATATATTTCATAATGGACGCAGAAAATGAAAATTGCGTTCGTCCATATACCTAAAACAGCAGGAGCAAGTGTTCAGGCCTGGTTGAAACAAAATAAGATACACCATCAACAAATTGGACATCTTACACTAGCTGAAAGGATTGAAAGAAATAGACCGACGAAGTATGACACTAGTTTTACAATAGTAAGAAACACATATTCAAGAATGTTAAGTTTATACAATTGGGGGAAACACAAAATACCTAAAAGTATTTGGAGAGCAAAAAAGCAAAATAAAATAGACATGTTAGAAAATTATTATTATCCCCTGCAACAAGCATGGGAAAAAGGAATTGTTTATTACATTGATTATTGTGTTGCAAATAAACTTAGAAATGTAAAATGTCAAACTGATTTTATAGAAGGTGTAGATATAATTTTAAGATACGAATCTTTGGAAAAAGATTTTATGCAAATACAAACATTAGTAAATTGTAATGAACCTTTAACACAACAAATACACAATTATAAAGAAAAAACAATAACAGAATATTCTACAGAATATATTAGATGCATAAAAAAACATTTTCATAAAGATTTAGATTATTTTGAATACACTCCTTAGATAAATAATAGTAGCATATAATGGAAATACAATGACTAAAAAATTAGAAGATCTACTTAATTTGCCGGATGCAAAAGAGATAGTTGAACAAGCAGAGTCTCAACAAGAAGATCAAAAACAGTATGAAATAGAGCAAGCTCAAACTTTTAGAGATATTGCAGACTTTGATAAAATCAATGCTGCACTTCCTGCTGTAAAAGGCCTAGGCGAAATGGCAGATAAAGAATTGAATGAAGTTGCAGATAAAGCTATGCAAGCATACGAAGACCTAATGGATTTAGGCATGAATGTTGAAAGCCGTTATAGTGGTAGAGTTTTCGAAGTTGCAGGAGGAATGTTAAAAACAGGTCTTGATGCTAAAGTTGCCAAGTTAGATAAAAAACTGAAAATGGTTGAACTACAACTTAAAAAAGAAAAAATGGACAAAGAAGGCGGAGTTGACGGCGATATTGTAAGCGGCGAAGGCTACGTTGTTACAGACAGAAATAGTCTATTAGAGAAGCTTAAAGGGCTTGATAAAGATAAATAATATATAAACATAGGATCATTGCGCAATGAGATCATTTAAAGATATATTACTAGAGTCTAAAAAGACTTATGAATTTAAAATAGGCATAGCAGGCGATTGCCCACAAGAATGTGTAGACATGCTTGAAACTGCCCTTAAGAAGTTTAACGTAACAAATATGACGTCAGGAAAGAAAACACCTATCCAAGAACGTCCATTAGACTTTCCTCAATTACAAAATATGGAAGTTACATATTTTGAAGCAACAGTAGAATATCCAACTACTTCACAGGTACTACAAGAATATTTAGGAAAATGCTGCGGAGTAGATCAGAGTCATATCATTGTGCGCAATATGAATGATCCTAGAGAAGAATATCAAGAAGCCAAAGACGATGAACCATACGAAGCTATGTTAACAACAGAAGAACTAGGCGGAGAGTCTGCCCAGGAAGACGTAGCAGGTAATCGTGTTATGGATTTGTTAAAAGAATTAGAAACTGCTCGTAAAGAACGCGACCACGATGCAGCAGCAGGTGCACCACAAGGTGAATCCCAAGATATTGGCGATACAGAAAACAGTAAAGCGGTCGTCGGAGGTTAATACAATGAATATGAAAAATTTAATTCAGAAAATGACTGATATTGAAAATGCAAACAAAGAGCAGTTAAATGAAGCTGCAACTATTTCAATAAGTGCAGAAACAGGCGCAGAGATTGCAGATATGATTGCAGCTATGCAAGGACACGCAGGAGTAGGGCCAAAACCAGTACCGGCAGATATGCCGATGCCAATGCGTACTGATATTGATAAGTTCCGTGCAGCAATGGACGACGATCCAAAAATTCCAGGACGTGACGATGTAGAAGGCGATCAAGATTTAAATGCAGGACTAATTGGTGCCCTAGCAGGCGGCGCATTAGGTTCAGCAGCAGGTGCAGCAACAGGTGCAACAGGCGCACTAGCAGCAAAAGGCGGCGCCCTGGGTGCCAAAGCAGGCGGTGCACTAGCTGCCAAAGCAGCAGGTGCCGGGGGATGGCTTGGAAAACAGGTCAGCCAAAAAGCAGCTGATATAGGATCTAATATAGGTAAAGCAGTAGGCAGTTCAATACCAGGAGCAGCAGGAGCAGCTATCGGTGATAAAATGACCGACAATATTGAAGAAGATGCTGATCCTAAAGTTGCGTCAATGATTGCTAAGTTTGTAGACGAAATGGATACAGATATGATGTACTATGGCCAACCTGACGTTGCTAAAGTAGGTGCATTAATCAAACAAGGTAATATAGAGGATGCTGCTGGAGAAATGGCAGATGCTATGGCTGATCAAGATGGCGGTAGTGATAAGTTTGATATGGTAATGCAGAGAGCCCAAGAATACATTGAAGATTATATGGACGATATGGATGAAGGTTATGACAACGAGCCAGAACCAGAATACCAAGATCACAAGCATATGACTAAAGATTTAAGCGGTGGTATTAACCGCGAAAAGAAAATGTATGCTAAAGCACAAGATGGCGATAATGCTCTTGCTGTAGAAACCATCAAAGCAGCACTTATGAAAGCTCTTTCAGAAAAGAAAAAGCCAGACGCAAATAAGAATGGCATTCCAGATTATGCGGAAGATGGCAAAGGTCCAAACGATCTAAAGAAGAAAAAGAAAACAAACGAAGCAGAATTTAAGAAAACTGGCAGAGATGGCGACGGCTCAGCAAAGTTTGATGAAATGGGCTGCAAAGAAGAAATGAAAAAGTTAAACGCAAGTGGCTGTGCTAAAATGGAAATGTATAAAAAAGTACATGAAAAGTATGGTTGTAGCAAAGGCAAGTTCGAAAAACTATACGCAAGTAATTGTAATTAATTCCCCCAGCAAATCAATAGGCTCTTAGGAGCCTATTTTTTTGGATAAGTATTAGTATGAGCAAAAGTTTAGATGGTGTATTAACCAAAAAGGCTAATACTAAAGAAACATATACAGAAGAGCAAATACAAGATTTGATGCAATGCATGGATCCTGATAATGGCTACTTGTATTTTGCACGTAAATTTGCGTACATCCAACATCCTGTAAAAGGTAAGCTATTGTTTGAGCCTTACAATTATCAACTAGGCTTAATGGATACATATCATAACTATCGTTTTAATATTAACATGATGCCTAGACAGACAGGCAAAACAACTTGTGCTGCTATCTATCTTGCTTGGTATGCAATGTTTAATCCAGATCAAACTATTCTTATTGCTGCACACAAATACACAGGTGCACAGGAGATCATGGCACGTATACGTTATGTGTATGAAACTTGCCCTGATCACATTAGAGCAGGTGTTACAAGCTACAACAAAGGTAGCATAGAGTTTGAGAATGGTAGTAGAATTGTAAGTCAAACAACAACAGGCAACACAGGACGTGGTATGTCTATCTCGCTACTATACTGTGACGAGTTTGCGTTCGTACAACCTAATATTGCTGAAGAATTTTGGACTTCAATATCTCCTACACTAGCAACAGGTGGTCGTGCTATTATTACTAGTACACCAAATAGTGATGAAGATACCTTTGCTACTATTTGGAAGCAAGCAGAACAGCGTTTTGATAATCACGGTAATGAACAAGAAGTAGGTATCAACGGTTTTCGTTCATTTATGGCACATTGGGACGAACATCCTGATAGAGACGAAAAGTGGAAAGAAGATGAAATTGGACGCATTGGCGAAGAAAAGTTTAGACGTGAGTATGGCTGTGAGTTTCTAGTATTTGATGAAACACTAATTAACTCAATCAAACTAGCAACCATGGAAGGCGGGTCACCGATTATAAACATGGGTCAAACACGTTGGTATAAAAAACCATCTAACCAGTACACCTATGCAATTGCACTAGATCCTTCAATGGGCACAGGAGGAGATTATGCGGCAATACAGGTATTCGAATTACCTACATACGAACAAGTTGCTGAATGGCAGCACAATCAAACTGCTATACCTGGACAGATAAGAGTGCTTGCAGATATTTGTAAATACATTGAAGAATGTACACAAAACCCACAAGGTATTTATTGGAGTGTAGAAAACAATGGGTTGGGAGAAGCCGCGCTTATCGTTATCAATGACTTTGGGGAGGAAAATATCCCTGGTTTGTTTGTTAGTGAACCCATTAGAAAGGGACACGTCAGAAAGTTCCGCAAAGGATTCAACACAACCCACAGTACCAAAGTTACAGCTTGTTCCAGACTCAAAACAATGATAGAAAATGACAAAATGGTTATACATTCAAAGCCATTTATATCTGAACTAAAAGGATATGTTGCAACAGGATCTAGTTACCAAGCTAAAAGCGGTATGACAGATGATTTGATAAGTGCAACATTATTAGCAATAAGGATGATGAGTGTTTTGAAGGATTGGGATCCAAGAGTATACAATACATTTAACCAAGCAGAAGATATTGAAGATTATGATCCTCCAATGCCAATCTTCATTAGCAGCAATTATTGATAAATACATTATGCAGAAATTTGACAGAATAAGTGAAGATCTTTTTAAAAAATTGCGTGGAAAATTTCCAGCGATTACAATAGGCGATGCTGAAGGCAATGTAACAAATGAACCTTCAGAAGCTAGATTCTTTGATTTTTCTTATAACAATGACGGAACGGATATTGGAAAAGTTAGTATAAGTATTTCGGAACAAGAAGGACTCACTGTAATTTATTCTAATGATATTGTTGAATTTCAAGATGATATAACAAAGAAACAATGGTTTAATTTTTTAAAAGAACTAAGAGTCTTTAGTAAAAAAAGATTACTTGATTTCAGTATCAGAGACATAAACAAATCAAACTTAACAAAAAAAGATTATAAGTTTTTAGCAACAAATCGGTCTGGGGACGGAAAAATGACAGAATCAAAACTATATGGCACTAGTCGTGTAAGCTATCAAAAAGTAGGCGAAGCACGTATTATAATCAAACATACAGAAAGTATTAACCAGGAAAGTGCCACAGGTAGAACACAAAAGATTGGAAAAATTTATATTGAATCTCCCGAAGGTGAAAGATTTAAATATCCATACAAACATCTAAGTGGTGCAAGAGCAATGGCACGTCACGTAGCAGAAGGCGGAAACACATACGACGATTTTGGTAAGCATATTGTAGGCCTATCAGAAGAAATGGCAAAGCTACGTAAGTTTAAAAACTATATGAGCCGTTCAGCTGTAATGGCAGAAAGCCTAGCAGGATATACAGATATTGTCAAAGAACGTATTGCTACAGTTAAAAAAGAAATAGCGTCATTACAAAAGCCAGCATACTACAAAGAAGCATTTGAAACATTTAATCCCCCAGTACTAGAAGATGTTCCAAGTGATGTTGCTGAAAACTGGATAGACGAACTAACTATTAAGCAGTTTAATGAAGAACTACAAGATATCTTCCCATACATATACAACCTAGTAAAAGAAGGTACAAAGGCCAAAGAACTAGGTCCAGATGATGTACTAGGAGAGTCAGAAGAAGAATTAGACGAAGTTGCTCCGCTTATAGCAGCAGGTGTAATGGCCGCAGCTAGAGCAGCAATTCCGCAACTATCGAGAATGGGTGCTTCAATATTAGCCAAAAGAGGTGCTGCAATAAAAGCTGCAAAAGCCCGCATTGCTGCAAGAGCCGCAGGACAAACAGCCGGACAAGCAGTTGGGCAAGCAGCCGGACAAGTTGCAAGAAGCGCAGGACAAGCAGCTGGACAAGTTGCAAGAGGCGCAGGAAACTATATTGCAAAAAATCCAGGAACAACCGCAGCACTGGGCGGTGCTGCTTATGTTGGAAAGCAAGTAAGCGATACTATAGATGATTTAGCAACTAGTGCAGAAGAACTTATGGATAAAGCTTCTCAAGGTATTAATGGTATACAAGACGAAATTTCAGCATTTTTAGGCGGCGGCGCTCTTAGACAAATTGGAGCATCAGCAGCTAAATATGGACTACCTGTACTTGCAGTTATTGCTATATTATATGGTGGCAAGAAAGTAATAAATTGGTTAATGGGCAAAGGCGACGAACCTAGAACAGAAGAAATTGAATTTGACGAAGGCGAACGTCACGGCAATAGTAAGATTTATGATAAGTGCCGCGACGGTTGGCGTAAAAAACCAGGTGCAACAAGAGGATCTAAAGGTTCTTGCATTCCAGAAGAAACTGCATTAGAACAAGGCTTTGAAGAAATGATGGGTCAGTTTAGCGAAGCTGAAAATGATCTAGAAGAAGCATATATCAAAACACGCAAAGACGCTGTAGAAGCATTAGGTCGTTTGCGTGGCATTGGTAAAAAGATTGAAACAGGCAAAGACACATATGATGGCAACTTAGCCAATGAATATGTAAGTGATGTATACGATGTATACAGTTGGATGGATAGCAAATTAGGTATTAGCGGTATGAATGATCCTAAGCTAAAGGAAGTTCTAGAACCTGTTATGCAGTTACGTGGCGAAGCTAAGAAATTAGAAACTAAGCCAGGCAGCGGTGAAAATGCACGTTTTGGTAATCAAATTGTAAATGCATTATATCCATTGATGGTTTATATTAGAGATGTAATGGAAGATCCAAAAGACGAATCTAAAGGCAAAGATCTTGACAAGGACGGCGATATTGATTCAGATGATTATATGAAGGCAAAAGATATTGCTATTAAAAAGGCAATGGGAAAAGATGACGAAGAAGACGTCAAAGAACAAAAGACACCATTAGGCGAGTTTATACTATCATACTATGACAGAGAAACAGGCCTGTTTCCAAAAGGCGAGACCGCAGTATTAACTATGGTTGAGAAAGACTACGGCGAAGAGTTCATAGAACCGGCAAAGGCTTTCATTGAACAGGTACAAGCACTCTTCGATGAGTATCAGATGCATACACAACCACAGCAGTTGGATACAGAAGAGTTTGACAGAATGAAGGAGCTTGCAGGTTTACGCTAACCTGCAAGACTCCTATACAGGAGCAGTAAATGGCTATTACAACTACAGAAGAATTAAAAACAAGATGTTTGGAACTTGTTGCAAGAGGAGACAAACCTTATCCAGGAATGGTTGCAGCAATTGTACAAGAATTGAAAGAGGGTGGTTCTAAGTTGACTATGCAAGAATGTTCATACGCACTAAGAGATGCATATGTAGACGGATTTATTACAGAAAAGTATCTTAGAGATCTTCTACAAAAAGATGGCGTAGAATACGATTAAAAAATAATTAAATAAATAGTTGACAAGATAAATAAACGAGTGTAGTATTATAACTGTGCTACACAAATATAGGCACAAAGCACATAGGCATAACAATAGGAGGCATAACTATGGCATCATTAGCAGAAATCCGAGCAAAGCTCAAAGAACAAGAAGCACGTTCATCAGGTGCATCAAACGGCCCAAGCGGCCCTAACCCAATTTACCCATTCTGGAATATTAAAGAAGGCGAAAGCGCAACTATGCGTTTCTTACCTGACGGTGACGCCGATAATACTTTCTTTTGGAAAGAGCGTCTGATGATTAAACTTCCTTTTAGCGGAGTAAAAGGCGACACAGGTTCGCGTCCAGTACAAGTACAAATTCCATGTATGGAAATGTACGGCGAGACATGTAACATTCTTAATGAAGTACGTGGCTGGTTTAAAGATCCAAGTCTAGAAGATATGGGTCGTAAGTATTGGAAAAAGCGTTCGTATATCTTCCAAGGCTTTGTAACGGACAATCCGCTAGCCGATGATGAAGCACCCGACAATCCAATTCGTCGCTTTATTATTGGTCCACAAATCTTCCAGATCATTAAGCAGGCGCTTATGGATCCAGACATGGAAGAGTTGCCAACAGATTATACTGCTGGTGTTGACTTCCGTCTTAATAAAACTTCAAAAGGCGGTTATGCAGATTATGGCACATCTAATTGGGCACGTAGAGAGCGTCCATTGAGTGATGTAGAAATGGCTGCAATTAACGAACACGGCTTGTTTAATCTTTCAGATTTCCTTCCCAAAAAGCCAGACGAAACTGCTGTCAAGGTGATGCAGGAAATGTTTGAAGCGTCAGTAGACGGTGAAGCATACGATGCAGATCGTTGGAGCAATTACTTCCGTCCAAGCGGCATGGCTGCACGTACAGGTGATCCTAATGTAGCGACATCTAATGGTACTGCAACTAGTCAAACTGCTCCTGCTCCGGTAGCAGAGGCAGCACCAGTTGTTGAACCTACTCCAGAACCTGAAGCTGCTCCAGCAGCAGAAGCGACAGGAGATGCCGGCGGTGCGCAAGACATTCTTGCAATGATCCGAGCACGTCAAGGACAGTAATATATTATGGGGGAGCAATCCCCCATTTTGCTTTTTAGATTAGGAGATTAATTATGGCTAATAAGGCATTCGATCCTACTAAGTTTCGAACATCGCTAACGAAATCCATTACAGGCATGAGTGCAGGATTTAACGATCCTACTGATTGGATTAGCACAGGTAACTTTGCACTCAACTATCTTATTTCAGGTGATTGGAACAAAGGTATTCCGCTAGGCAAAGTAAGCGTATTTGCAGGCGAATCTGGTGCAGGTAAGTCTTATATCTGTTCAGGCAACATTGTAAAGTCAGCACAAGATCAAGGTATCTTTGTAGTTCTTATTGACTCAGAGAACGCACTTGACGAAGCGTGGCTACAAGCACTTGACGTAGATACTTCAGAAGATAAACTGCTAAAACTTAATATGTCAATGATTGATGACGTAGCAAAGACTATTAGTACGTTTATGGCAGACTACAAAGCAATGAACGAAGAAGATCGTCCTAAGGTATTGTTTGTAGTTGACTCACTAGGCATGTTGCTAACACCTACAGACGTTGACCAGTTTAACAAAGGTGATATGAAAGGTGATATGGGTCGTAAGCCTAAAGCACTAACAGCACTTGTTCGTAACACCGTTAATATGTTTGGTTCGCACAATGTAGGCTTAGTAGCAACTAACCACACTTATGCATCGCAAGATATGTTTGACCCAGATGATAAAATCTCAGGCGGTCAAGGCTTTATCTACGCATCATCTATCGTAGTTGCAATGAAGAAGTTGAAACTTAAAGAAGATGAAGACGGTAACAAGATCAGTGAAGTGCGTGGTATTCGTGCCGCTTGTAAGGTTATGAAAACACGTTATGCTAAACCGTTTGAAGGTGTACAAGTTAAGATTCCATACGAAACAGGTATGAATCCATATAGCGGACTGCTTGAGCTGTTTGAAGCAAAAGGTGTTATTGTTAAGCAAGGCAATCGTCTAAAGTATGAAACAATTGACGGTGAAGAACTATTAGAATATCGTAAAAACTGGAACGGTGAACTACTCGATAAAGTTATGTCAGATTACTTAATTAAGGAGGCTTCTGTGGTAAATACCTCTGAAGTTGACGAAGAAGCAACTGATGTAGAACTAATCGAGGAAACAGTAGCCAATGAGTGAAGACCAAATTGCAGATATTTGGACCATGTTTAAGGAATATCTAGATAAAAAACAGATAGATGTTATAGCAGAAAAATATATAGATTTACTTGCAGATTACGGTGTAGATGATCAAGTATTCAAAGAAGCTATCGGTCACGATAGAGTCCTTGACGAAGCTATAAGTTATTATTTAGATTTAGATAACGTAGATGATGATTACGACGAATGGGATGATTAATGGGTTGGTACAGCGAAGTAAGTCGCGACATAAACAAAATACCTGATGCAATACAGTACTTTGAGACAGAACTTGCAATAGCAAAAAATGAATGTAAACTTGTAGGCAATGTTGAAAAGTCGGCGGCAGCAATGCCCGGTATTGTAGAACATCGTTTTAATCAACTTCAAGAAATTGAAGCCATACTAAATTATTTGAACATTGAGCTACGTAGACTGCGTAGCTCTTTCTTCAAAAAATATCTTGAAAATTATCAACGAGCTCTGTCTAGTCGTGACGTAGAAAAATACGTTGACGGCGAGGCAGACGTTGTTGACTATGAAAAGATTATCAATGAGTTTGCACTAATGCGTAACAAATGGTTAGGAGTCTTAAAGGCCCTTGATCAAAAGCAATGGCAAATAACAAATGTTGTAAAATTACGTGTTGCAGGTATGGAAGATGCTACGTTATGAAAACCTACATAATACGTTTAGAGGAAAATCCACATTCTTGTAGAATGGCACAAGAGTGTTTTGATCAGGCTGTAAAGGTCGGTCTTACTCCAGAATATTTCAAAGCTATAAACGGATTAGATGCGAAAAAACATTACGAACTTACAGGCATACAAGCAAAGAAAAAGTTAAAAAAAGGTAAACTAGGCGTACTAGGTTGCTTTTTTAGTCATTACTATATTTGGCAAGAATGTATCAAAATAAAAAAGCCAATATTAGTATTAGAACACGACGGTTTTATGTTACGTCCACTTCCAGAAAATATAGTACACCAATTTAACGACGTTCTTAAATTAGACAGACTTGATCCGTATAGTAATTCTTATAATAGATCTATAGAAGAAGAAGCTGGACTAGATTTACGTATAGAAAAATATGTTAATTTAAGTCCTAAAAATCCTGTGAAATTAGGTACTGGCAATTATTTCAAAGGGGCATATGCATATATCATCAAACCCCAAGGTGCCCACAAACTTGTTCAACACATTAGAAAAGAAGGACACATTACCGCTGACCAACAGATAGGAGATTGGGTATTGGAAACTAATACAACTGTTCCTAGTGTTGCTAGATTACATCCTTTTTATAGTGAAGGTTCGAATATAAAAACACATAGCCTTACTTCAAATCTAGGAAAAGTATAATGTATAATGCATGGTGGCTAACAAAGGACAAAAACTTTGGAGATTTACTTACACCTTATATCTTAGATTATTTTAATATTGATTATACACCTACTAAAATTGAAGATGCCCAACTACTGTGTATAGGATCAATTGCAAGACATGCAAAAGACGGCACAATTGTATTAGGTTCTGGCATGATAAATGGCCGTAAAGAAAAATTAAATCCAAACGCAGACTGGAGATTTGTGAGGGGTCCTTATACTAGACAACGTGTATTAGACTGCGGAGGCAGCTGTCCTGAAATATATGGCGATGCAGCAATGCTATTGCCATTGTTATGTCCAGCAGAAGAAAAGAAATATGACGTTGGTATTGTTCCACATTTTGTTGACTACGATTACGTCAAAGAGTATTATCCTAACTATAAAATCATTAATGTAATAAATGACGATCCTTTAGAAGTTGCTAAAGAAATATCTCAATGCAAGAAAATTATTAGTAGTTCTTTACACGGAATTATTGCAGCTCACGCATATGGAATACCTGCTGCTTGGGTAGAATTTTCTGATAAAATAAAAGGAGATAAAATTAAGTTCAAAGATCATTATGCTGCGTTAGGATTGATTGCTACAATTTCTACAGTAGATCATCCTGTGTTTACAGTTGGACAATTAAATTTAAATCCAATTATAAATATTTTAAAAAGCTTATAGAAGGAAAATAAATGGCGCATTTTGACTACATTATAGACAAGATACACAGAGCTGACTTTGTTGAAAGTCCGTTTAAATATCTATATATAGAAAATTTCTTTAATCAAGAGGACTTTGAATTAATTACTTCAGATAAACAAATAAATTTACAAAAATATAATTCTACCGAGGAATTAATTGAAGACCTTCAATCGAAAAAATACAAACCTGTTCCTTTTCCAGGATGCACAACATCAGTTAATGAATATTTAGATTGGTATAACAATTCTACAACTACAGGATTTCATAATGATGACTTGTTAGAAGGATTTGGAATGAGTATGCGTCTAAGATCCTATGCTAACGAAAAGATACAAGAATTAATGAACTTTTTGAATTCAGATACCTTTCATAATGTAATTAAGGAAAAGTTTGGGAAAACAAAAAAAACAATAGTCGAAACTGCTATACAAAAATATCTTTCGGGATATGAAATTAGTCCACATCCTGACATTAGAACAAAATGTTTAACATACATGATAAACATCAACACTGATACAGCATTGTCTGAAAAACTAGACTTACATACTCATTTTATGTCATTTAAAGATAGTAAATCAAACATATATGACTATTGGAAAGATAATACAGCAGTAGATCGATGCTGGGTGCCGTGGGATTGGTGTGAGACCAATTTTCAACATGTAAAGAACAATTCTATTACAATGTTTGCTCCTGATAATAATACATTACATGCAGTAAAGTTAAAATACGATCATAAAGTAATACAACGAACACAAATATACGGAAATCTATGGTATGATACAAAAAAAGGAAAATCTTCTTCGTGGAAGGATTTAGAACAAGTATGAGTAAAATTGCTTTAGAAGGAAAATATCAAGGACACGACGGCGGCGCAAAAAAAAGGATAGGAAGATCTTTTTATAGAGGAGAGTATGTAAATTTTAATCCTTACTTAAAAGACTTCGAACAAGAAAATTTTCTTGATAACTATCTGTTTAAAGGTTGGAAACCTGATAATAAAATTATTACCAAAAACACTAAGGTTACAGCATTTGGTAGTTGTTTTGCAAGCAACATTGCTAACCATTTAAGTAATGCAGGGTATTCGTTATCAAAAGACGAACAACCTGATATCTATATTAGTTCTATGGGTGAAGGTCTTGTAAACACATTTTCACTTCTACAACAATTTGAATGGGCACTAGAAGATAAGACGCCAACACAAGCATTATGGCACGGTTACAAAGCAGAAGATTACGGTTATTCAGATGAGATCAAAGAAAAAACAAAAGAAGCATTTTTAAATACAGAATTTTTTATTATCACATTAGGACTATCTGAGATATGGTATGACGAAGTAACTGGCGAAGTATTTTGGAGAGCTGTACCACAGGACAAAGTTGATCCAAGCAGGCATAAATTTAGAGTGTGTACATTATTAGAAACAAAAGAAAATCTACAAAAAATTTATAACATAATACGCAAGCACATACCAAATGCAAAGCTGCTGTTTACTCTAAGTCCTGTACCTTTAGCAGCTACTTTCCGACCAGTAAGTTGTATGAGTGCTAACAGTGTATCCAAATCAATATTAAGAGCTGCACTAGATGAATTTTATAGAGACAATTGGTCTGATGTAAACACCAAGTTGTTTTATTTTCCAAGTTACGAAATTGTTACAGAATTGTTCTTCCAAAAATTTAAAGAAGACAATCGACATCCTAAAGACGAAATTATTGCAATGATAATGAACTTATTCGAGTACTACTATTGTGATACTAAAATGAGTAATATTGAACAAACATATAAAAAATTAAGAGAAGAAAACAAAAATCAAATAACTTGATAATCATTATATACCCACATAAATATCTACATGAAAGTAGTATTGGTTACAGGCGGCTTTGATCCGTTACACAGTGGTCACATAGAATATTTTAAAGCAGCAAAAGAATTAGGCGATCACCTTGTTGTAGGTGTGAATAGTGATGCATGGCTTACACGTAAAAAGGGTAAAGCATTTATGCCCTTTGAAGAACGTTGTGCAATAATTAAAGAACTAGATTGTGTAAATGAAGTTATAGGATTCAATGACGATGACGATACTGCCTGTGCTGCAATATTTCAAGTGCTGTCCACTGTAGGCAGTCAAACTAAAGTCGTATTTGCTAACGGCGGCGATAGAACCAAAGACAACATTCCTGAAATGATATATGACGATGTTGAATTTGTATTTGGTGTTGGTGGCGAAGATAAAAAGAATTCAAGCAGTTGGATACTCAAAGAATGGAGTCAACCTACTACTGAACGTGCCTGGGGCAAATACACTGTGCTACACAAAGGTGACGGTTGGCAGGTAAAACAATTAGCGTTTTATGCAGGTAAAGCATTAAGCGACCAACGGCATTTTAAACGTTCTGAACATTGGCATGTGGTAGAAGGTGAAATAAAAATGATCCTTGAATATACAAACGGACTACGCCATACAAAAAGATTAACAGCAGGCGATAGTATAGATATTCCTATGCTAACATGGCATAAAGCAAGTAATATAGGCGATGTTACTGCAAAAGTAATTGAAGTATGGATGGGGAACCATTTAACAGAAGACGATATTGAAAGAAGAGATTAATGAAAGTATTTGTAGGATATGACACTAGAGAAGATATTGCTTACCAAGTTTGTAAACACAGTATTGAAACTAAGAGTAAACTAGCCGATGTACGTCCCCTAAAACAACAGGAATTACGTGATGCAGGATGGTATACTAGACCAATAGATAAACTTGCAAGTACAGAGTTTACATTCACACGTTTTCTAATACCAGAGCTTACCAACTTTAAAGGTTGGGCATTGTTTATGGATTGCGATATGATCCTTACAACAGACATCAAAGAACTGTTTGATCAAGCAGATCCAAAGTATGCAGTGATGTGTGTGCAACATGATTATACACCTAAAGAAGGCACAAAGATGGATGGACAAAAGCAAACTATCTATCCACGTAAAAACTGGTCAAGTGTAATGTTGTTTAACTGTGGTCATCCAAGCAATGCTGCATTAACACAAGACTTAGTTAATGATCCAGAAATAAACGGAGCATATCTACACAGATTTAGTTGGTTAAAAGATGAAGAAATTGGAGAATTGGATCACACTTGGAATTATCTTGTTGGTGTTTATGACGATATAGAAACACCAAAACTAATACATTATACAGAAGGAGGACCGTGGTTTGAAAACTATAGAAACTGTGAATTCAGTGATCTATGGAAACAAGAACTTGCGGACATGATGAATGGGTAAAGTAGCAGCTATAGACAGTAAAGGCGGAAACAATTATCATAAGAAAGGGCACGAATACGATCCGTATTTGCGCAGTTTTATGATAGGAGTAGATGGAAAGGAATCTACTTGGGAAGCTGAAGAGGATACTGATAGTATCCTTATTGTACGTGGCCTAGGCGGCGGTAGTCAAAAAGCTATAAAACGTTGTTGGAGTACAGGGAGGCCTTTCTATGCAATCGATACAGGATATTTTGGTAATGACAAACACAAAAGATGGCATCGTATAACATATAATGCGCTACAAAATATGGAGTCTATTATAGATAGACCAGATGATAGGTTAAAGTTACAGTTAGGGGATTGGGAAAATATATACAAACCTTTTACGCCAGGCGAAAAAATTCTAGTATGTCCTCCGAGTGACAAAGTAATGAATATGTTTAATCAAGGCACTGCCGAAGAATGGACTAAAAAATGTGTTGCACAAATAAGAAAAATAACCAATAGACCCGTTGTAATCAGAATGAAGCCTATTAGAAGTGAACGTATCAGCACAAAGACAATACAAGACGCACTAGCAGATGACATACACTGTTTAGTAACATACAATAGTATTGCTGCTACCGAAGCATTGATGGAAGGCAAGCCTGCTATTACGCTAGGTCCAAATGCAGCTCAACTTGTATGCGAAACAAAACTGGAAAATATAGAAAATCCACGTATACCTAGTGAAAAGCAAATGTATGCCTTCATGAAGCACCTGTCTTATGCACAATTTACGCAAGCCGAGATGGAGGACGGTACTGCTTGGAAGATATTAACGGAGCGTAGATAATGGGTACAAAGGTTGCAAGCTATCTAATGGGTATACCTCCAGGAAATAAAAATCCTGAAAAACCTGCAATTATAGTTAACTTCATAGAAGGTGTATGGAAGAGCGGCGACGAAGGAACAATTGTCACAGATTACAATCCTGTTGATGCAGATGTTGCTGTAGTACAAGGATTTGTGCACCCTGGCAGTAAAAAGATGCCGCATTTAGATTTGCGTAAAAGAGTTTTTGATAAACAACAAATCGAAGGCAAAAGAAGCATCATTGTCGATAGTAATTTATTTTTATCTTATGATCCAGATAATACAAAAAAATATTTAAGGTACAGCTATGACGGCGTATTTCCTAATACAGGCGAGTATTGTAATGATTTGCCTGATCCTTCGAGATGGGAACAAATAAAAAGAGACATAGGAATAGAACTACAAGTACCAAGATATCATGGCAAGTATATTTTAATTTGCTGTCAGCGTGACGGTGGTTGGAGTATGGATGGCCAGCCAGTTATGCCATGGCTTGTAAGAACAATTAATATAATTAGAAAGTTTTCCGATCGTATGATATTAGTTAGATTTCATCCTGGTGATAAAAACCGAATTCAGCATATAAGAGCTCTGCAACGATATAGATTACCTGGCGTAGCACCTAGTAATTCGGATGGTTTATTAAAAGATCTAAAGAATGCTTATGCAGTTATTAATTACAACAGTAGTCCGGCTGTTGTAGCAGCAATAGAAGGAATTCCTACATTTGTTTTAGATCCTGATCGTAGTCAAGCAGCAGACGTATCACATCATAGTCTAAGCGAATTAGAAAATCCAAGAGAATTTGATAGAGAATCGTGGATTAGAAAAATGGCTCAGATGCACTGGACATTAGACGAACTTAAAGACGGAACAGCATGGAGGCACCTAAGACAATGGGCCAAGAAATAATAGTAGTAACAACTTTCCATCCAGAAGGAATGGAAGTATATGGACAACGTTTTATAGATAGCTTTGCACAAAACGTTGCTAAACGTATCAAATTAGTCGTTTACGCAGAGGACTGTACGCCAGTTAACCCTGACCCTAACCAAATTACTATACTTGATGCAAAGCAAGAATTACCTAAACTAAATGCATTTAAAGAACGTTGGAAAGATGATCCAAAGGCAAATGGTATCCCGCCAGATAATATAAAAGCTAAACGTCCAAGAGATTGGCACAAAGAATTTAAATGGCATGCGATACGTTTTGCAAATAAAGTATATGCAGTGTTTGATGCTTGTGCAAAAAATTATGGCACAGGTAGATGGATCGTTTGGATGGATGCAGACACATATGTACATAGTCCGTGGAGTCTTAAACAGTTTGAAGAACTACTGCCTTATAACAATTGGCTAACATATGTAGGTCGCGGCAAAGGATCTCAAACATGGCCAGAATGCGGATTTTATGGTATTAACATGAATCATCCAGTAGGTTGTAGTTTTGTAGAAGCGTTTGAACGTATGTATGAAGATGCAGACAACGGTATCTTTACACTAGAAGAATGGCACGACAGTTATGTGTTTGGCGAATTATTAAACAAAAATTTTGCAGACTTCAAAGACAAGGCACTAGATTATAGTGCTAACATATACAATAAAACTGCAAAAACTGGCGGCGGCGGACATCCCTTGATAAACAGTGAATTAGGTAAATGGATCGACCATATGAAAGGCGCCAGAAAATTTGACGGCAAATCAAAACGTAAAGATCTAATGGGCAATAGAACTGAACCTTACTGGCAAACAGTAAAATGATTTTTTGTTTATATACAGATTACGGTGCATTGAATAGTAAGCCTGTATTTGAAGCATTTGCACACAGCCTTATTGATGCAGGACATACTGTAATTTATAACGAACCGTATAGAGTAATGAATCATTACAATAATTACGATGTGGCTGTAATATGGAGTGTTTTATGGAATGGACGAATGTCCTCCAATCAGCAAGTATGGGAAGTAAATAGAAACAATAACAGACCTGTAATTGTACTGGAAGTAGGTGGCATACAGAGAGGTACTACATGGAAGGTAGGATTGAATGGAATCAATAGAGATGCTTATTGGGGGATTGATAATAATAGCGATAGCCGTGTCCGTTTACTTGGACTTGAAGTAAAACCTTGGCGTACGGACGGCGAGTATATTCTTATATGTGGTCAACACGATAAAAGTTTGCAATGGCAAAACATGCCACGTATGAGCAATTGGTTTTTAAACACATACGACGAAATACGCAAACACACAGACCGTCCTATAATATTCAGACCGCATCCACGCTGTAGACTTGAACATATAGAACGTGGGTTGCGTTATGTAGAAAGACAGGAACCTCGACATGTTACTAATACTTACGACGACTTTGATATGGGCTTTAATAATGTTTGGGCTACTATCAGTTACTCAAGTAACCCGGGCATACACAGTATCATTAACGGAGTGCCTGCTTTTGTTAGTACTCACAGTCTTGCTTACCCTGCAGGCAATGATATTGATTTTTTACATACTATAGAACAGCCTCTAATGCCAGATAGAACACAATGGCTCAACGACTATGCTTGGACAGAATATACTATAGAAGAAATTAAAAACGGTGTTCCACTTAAACGATTGACAAATATGATTTTTTAAGTTATACTTAATGTATGACAAATATTACTACTATCGAAGATTGTTTAGAACTTGTTGCAGGTCTACAGTTAGGACCTAAAATACAAATAGAGTCTAGTGATATAACAATTATGCATAGCATTGCTAGGCAAGTGTTTAAAGGCACAGCTCTCACAGACCGTCAATTTGCTCTTATGAAGCAAAAACTCACTGTATACAAAGATCAATTTATTAATATAGACTGCGATTTTGATTTTGTAATTGAGCAACTGCGACAGCCTTTAAGAGAAATTGATCGTAGTAAGTATATAAAAATTTGTAATCCGTCTGAAGATGAAATTCCATTGGCTGGAATTGATAATGATCAGCAATGGATTAAAGTAAGATTTCCGTTTAAAAAATCTTTGATAATCTTAGTAAATGACATTGCTAGTGCAGAAAATTATTATCATAAAAAAGGTTCACATGAACACTTTTATGCTTTGACTGATTTAAACACAGATCTAATATTAGGAAAGTTTATAGATAAAGGATTTGAAATTGATCAAGAGTTGTTAGACAGATACAACGATATTCAAAAAATTAAAGAAAACAAAACAAATTATATTCCTTATTTTGATGGAGAAAATATTTGTAATCTAAATGCCAATGCTATACATTTTTTAAAGAAAGAAATTGGAGAAATATCAAAGGATAATTTTACTAAAGTTGCTGACAGAAGTTTGAGGTATGGATATCAAGTAGATAAAAAAGAATGTGTAAGTATTGTTGAAAAAATTGCATATAGAAATAGTACATCAGTTCATATTAAACCAAGCAAGCACAATTTGCAAGAAGTTCTTATGGCATTACATACCTTAGATAGATTTCCACTTGTAGTTTTATTAAATGAAAATCAAGCATTAAGTCAATTAGATAGTGTATACAAAATATTTAGAGACGTAATTCCTAGCTCACAGCAAGCAGTCATGTTTAGAAAAACAGGTTATGATGATTTCAATGTTTATGTAAAAGATAAATCTTTAAACAATTGGGTTGACAACAATACAAAAATAGTGTATATTAATGCTAAGAAAGTGCCAAAAGTACTCTTGAGTTCGGGGTGGAATCCTATTACAGCAATATGTTTTGATAGTTTTAGTTCTAGAGAAATAGAAGCTTATGTAAGTTTTAACGCAGATTTGTTTATAACTTATGAAGAAAGTCTTAGTCCGTTTGCAAATAGATCTAGCTCGTATATAAGACGTTATGGAATTTAAATGGCTAGTTGTAGATTAATAATTGAAGATGAAGTAAACATCAAGCTAGAAGGACTAGAGGTAGATGTACGACGAAAACTAGCCAGTGCTCTTAAGTTTGAAGTGCCTTATGCAAGGTACATGCCCCAGTATAAATTAGGACGTTGGGACGGTAAAGTTGCTTTTTTTGGCATCGGCGGCACAGGCTACGTTAATCATCTTGATACTATTGTTTCGGTTCTACAAAAAAATAATGTTCAAATAGTTGATATTGATGATCGTAGACATCCTGTACAGTTTAATTTTCCTACTATAGACGAACGATATTGGGCAGACCAGGGCGTTGTATGGCCTAAAGGACATCCAGCAGAAGGTGAAGAAATTATTCTGCGTGACTATCAAGTCACAGCAATAAACAACTTTCTACAAAACCCACAGAGCTTGCAAGAGATTGCAACAGGTGCAGGTAAAACAATTACAACTGCAACACTGTCACACATCAGTGAGCCATATGGTCGTAGTATAGTTATTGTGCCTAACAAATCACTTGTTACACAGACTGAAGAAGACTATATTAATTGTGGACTAGACGTTGGCGTATATTTTGGTGATAGAAAAGAACTAGGCAAGACTCACACAATCTGTACTTGGCAAAGTTTAAACATATTAGATAAGAAGCACAAAGACGGAGAAGCAGTATTATCTCTTGCAGAGTTTTTAGATGGTGTAAGCACTATTATCGTAGACGAAGTGCATCAAGCAAAGGCAGAAGTACTAAAGAATTTACTTACACGCAACTTAAAAAATGCTCCAATACGTTGGGGTTTGACAGGTACAGTACCTAAAGAGAAGTTTGAGTTCGAGTCGATACATGCTTCACTTGGCCCCGTAATTGGACAAATTAGTGCAAAAGAATTGCAAGACAAAGGTGTACTATCGCAGTGTCATGTGAATATTGTTCAACTAGTTGATACCCAAGTACACAGAGACTATCAATCAGAACTCAAGTATCTAGTTACAAACCCAGAAAGAATAGAATATATAGGCAAACTACTAAACACAGTTAAAGAGTCAGGCAATACACTTATACTTGTAGATCGTATTAGTGCAGGTGAAATGTTACAAGAACTTATTCCAGGCTCTACATTTGTAAAAGGCGATGTAAAATTAAAAGACAGAAAGGAAGCATACGATGAAATTAACGAAGGAACAAATCACGTGGTCATTGCTACGTATGGCGTTGCTGCCGTCGGCATTAATATCCCTCGTATTTTTAATCTTGTTCTTATAGAACCAGGCAAAAGTTTTGTTAGAGTAATCCAATCAATTGGTAGAGGCGTAAGAAAGGCAAAGGACAAAGACTTCGTTCAAATATGGGATCTTACAAGCACTTGTAAGTTTGCGAAGCGGCACCTTACTCAACGTAAGAAATTTTACAAGGAGGCGCAGTACCCATTCACAATAGAAAAAGTGGATTGGAATTAATGAGAATATTAACATTAGACGACAAGTCATTTCAGCTAGATGACTTGCCAGAACAAATTGAAGATGATATAAGATTTGCAGTTTTAGATAACTCAGATCCTAAAGAACCTGATTTCTTTTTTGTGCCTTTAATTTTCTTAGAATCTTTTAGTTCTCCAGCAATGGTGCTAGAAATTAACGGACACGAAATTACAATGCCAGTTGACTGGCACATTGCAGTAGGAGATTCTGAAGCAGGAACAGATTTAGAAATCCTACCGTTAACAAGTATCAACGATAGAGGATTTGAAGCATTTCTTTTTAATCCTTTATCTGGTTATAAAATGGAGTTTGGAACATTGAATATAACAAATTTTTACACGGATGTAAAATGGTATTTTCCTAAAATGAAAAACGGACAACTTTTAACAGTGCCAATCACTGACGGAGATAAACCTCAGTGTGCTTACTTTGTAAAAGACATAAGTAGGCAATGTGAAGTAATAGATAATTCAAAGTTGCTTTAATGGATAATAGATATCATAGATATTTAGATTTACCTTTTGAAATTACAAAACACCCGCTTTGTGATACAGAACCAACTGACATGAAGCATCTAGATATCAATCCTTATAGAGATCCACAAATAGATTCATGGTTGGAAAGTTTAGGGTTGTATTGTAATCATTCTGAGGTATTTTGGACACCTGCAGGTGCAAGTTTACCTGTACATGCAGATGATGTAACTTTAGACGATCACGTAAAGATAAACATTACTTACGGTCCTGAAGAAGGAAAAATACGATGGTGGAAATCAAAAAAGTCTCAAGTCGTTACTGATATTGAAACCGCAAAAAAAATGTTACATGACTTAGATAATGATGTTGCAGACGAATTTAGCGAAAGAGAACATACAAATGTTCTTGCTAATAGAGACGATTGCACATTAGTATATGAAGCAAACACAAATCGTCCTAGTTTAGTAAATGTAGGACAATTACATGATACGTATAGTCCTCCACACAAAGGAAGATGGACACTTTGTTTTGTACCAGGAGTTCCTAACGGACCTGGATATATTTATTGGGACGAAGCAGTAGAAATATTTAAAGATTATATTATTAAGGAATAGACTATGGAATGGCTTAACAAAATATTTAGGATCAAATCTAAAGATCTTGGATTAGAAGTTGAACTACCTGCTGTAGATGAAAAGCCAAAAGTTGTAGATGTAATGAAGGATGATGTTGACCCTGCAGAGGTAACAATTGAGAATGCGTATAAAACTAGATGGATATGGTATCATACAATTCTTGCAATTGAAATTTTGTTTACAAATATATTATTGGTCGCTATCCTATTAGTAATTGCATTTAAATTATAAGGAGTAAATATGAAAGCAGGAAAAATTTGGGGACAAACTGAACTTATACATGCTAACGGTGTATTGGAATTTCACCGTATTGAATACAAAGCAGGATACAAATGCTCAGAACACGAACATAGATTTAAATGGAATGGATTCTTTGTAGAGTCTGGTAAAATGATTGTTCGTGTTTGGCAAGACGATCAAGGACTAGTTGACGAAACTATTTTAGAAGCAGGAGACTTTACACAAGTCAAGCCTGGTAAAATTCATCAGTTTGAAGGATTAGAAGACGGTGTTGCATTTGAGCTATACTGGGCAGAATTTAATCACGACGACATTGTACGTAGAACAAGTGGAACACAAGTTGGGAAATCTAATACCAAATGAAGCTCTAATATACGAGAGAGCAGACGGTGTTGTCTATGCTCGTTATCGCGATCCTCCGCACAATAAACTTCCTCGCTGGATAGTTGGAGGTGATCCAGGCGGAGTATCACGTGCTCAAGGAAAATTGTTACACTACGGCGATTGGCAAGAGTTGTGTGATTTGTGTGAAGAAAATGAAACACTTAAAAAGCTAATGGATAAACTAGTAACAACATACTGGTTAATAAAGGATAGCAAATGAGAATTATTGCAGGACCTTGCCAACACGAAACACTAGCACAGAGTGCAGAGATTGCTCGTGAGTGTAAACGTGTATGTGACAAATACGGCATTGAATATTATTTTAAAGCAAGTTTTGACAAAGCTAATCGTACAAGCGTAAACGGCAAACGAGGTGTAGGACTACACCCGTTTGTACACGACATACTTGCATTGAAAGACGAGTTAGATGTAAAGACACTTACAGATGTACACGAAGTTGATCAAATACAATACCTTACACATATTGTAGATGTGCTGCAAATTCCTGCATTCCTTTGTAGACAAACAGATTTAATTGAAGCAGCCTGTGCAACAGACTGTATTGTAAATATTAAGAAAGGACAGTTCCTTGCACCCTGGGATGTCAAAGGTATACTAAGTAAAACTAAAGGTGCAAAAGAAGTTTGGATTACAGAAAGGGGTACTAGTTTTGGATATAATACTTTGGTTGTTGATTTCACCGGCCTTAACTATATGCTTGATAACTTTGATTGTCCTATTGTACTGGACGCCACGCACTCAGTACAAAAGCCAGGCGGCGCAGGAGATAGTAGCGGCGGGAATAGGGATTACGTTCCTGGCCTTGCTCGTGCAGCTAGTGCTTTGGGGATTAGGAATTTCTTTCTAGAAGTACATGCTGACCCAGACAATGCACCAAGTGACGGACCTAATATGTTACGACTAGAAGACTTTGAAAGGACAGTACGTGAAATTATCAGCTATTCTTATACCGGCTAGATACGGAAGCACTCGCTTCCCAGGAAAGCCGCTTACAATGCTAAACGGCAAAACAATGATACAAACTGTGGCAGAGAAATGTAAAGATTTTGGCTATGACACATATGTACTTACAGACCATAAGCTAATTGCACAGGCAGCACAAGCATCAGGCGTAGGCGTTTATATAGATACTGCTAATTATGAAAACGGCACAGAAAGATGTGCAGGTGCTGTGTACAGTAGAAAATTTGATGACTACGATTACTTTATAAATGTGCAAGGTGATATGCCAGACGTAACACAAGAAATGGTTGAAAAGTGTGTGTTTAGTTTAGGCAATCATTACCAAATTAGCACAGTGTACACTGATATGCCAGAAGAAAAACAAAATGATCCTAGCTCAGTAAAAATGGTACGTGGAGGAGATTCTGCACTTTGGTTTGGTAGAGGTATGACAGGGTATGGCTTATGGCACTTAGGTGTTTATGGCTACACTAAGAATGCACTTCAATGCTATAACCATATGCAAATTGAAAAAGAAGAACGTGTAGAAAAACTTGAACAACTACGCTGGTTAAAAAACGGTTGGCAAATTGGTTGTTTGAGTGTACAATTTAATGGTACTGAGATTAATACTCCTGAAGATGTAGAGACGTGGAATGCCCAACAAACACATTGATTTATTCAAAGAAATGATTCCTGCGCTAGATGGCGGAATGCGTCAACTTTATGATGCAGCAGGTGAAGAAGGACAGAAAGAGATCAAAGGCGACCTTTGGAATCTCAACAGATATATGAGTAGTGTAAAAGGTTCACGTGAAAAACAAGAACTTGCTGTGTTTAAAACAAATGAATACTATAACAAGAACTGGGCAGTACTAGGTAACAAAGAAGCAAAACTACAGTGGTACTTGTTATGTCAATGCGGTAACACAGGCAAGAATGAGTTTCATCCTTGGATAGGTTTTAAGAAAAAAGGTGCAGACAATGGCAAAGGCATCAAAGTTATCGAACAGATATATCCTAATATGAAACAAGATGAGGTAGAATTACTTGCTAGAATACTTACAAAAAAAGAACTCAAAGAGTTGGCTGAAGAATATGGAATCGATGCCAAACTCTGAAAAACCATATAAATGCGAATACTGTGGTAGTGGTTATGTAAGAGAAAAAACGCTTGCAGCGCATATGTGCGAAAAGAAACGTAGGGCTTTACAAAAAGATGAAAAACGTGTACGTCACGGATTTTATGCATTCCAAAGATTTTATAAACTAAGCGCAGGTGCTAAAAAAGATAAAACTTACGAAGACTTTTGTTCATCTCCTTACTATAATGCTTTTGTCAAGTTTGGTAGTTTTATCAGTAATGTTAAACCTTTATATCCTGAACGATATATCGATTATGTGGTCACAAGCGGTGTCAAGCTAGACCATTGGTGCAAGGAAACAATGTATGAAAAGTATGCACTCGAACTTATACTTAAAGAAGATGTAGCAACGGCTCTTGAACGTTCAGTAAAAACAATGATGGATTGGGCAGAAGACAAGACTGCTCCGTGGAATCATTATTTTTATCATGTAAGTTTAAATAGAGCAGTGTGGGATATTAAGGACGGAAAGATATCGCCTTGGCTCATACTTAATTGTGCAAGCGGAAAAGAAATGCTAAGTAAATTTAATGATGAACAATTAGAATTAGTTTATCATGTTATTAATCCAGAACATTGGGCACTACGTTTTAAAAGATTGCCAAATGATGTGCAATTAGTTAAAGACGTTGCAAAGGAATCTAAGTTATGAAAATATTGATATTCGGATTGCCAGGTAGTGGAAAAACTACATTGGCAAAACCGTTTGCTGATTTAATTAGCGGAATACACATTAATGCAGATGCTGTTCGCAAACATTATGACGACTGGGATTTTACACCAGAAGGTCGTATGCGACAAGCAGCACGTATGCGATATCTAGCTGATGGTGTTGTAATGGCGGGCAAAGTTGCTGTGGCAGACTTTGTATGCCCTACAGAACAAGCACGTATGGAATTTAACCCAGACTTTACTGTGTGGATGGACACAATCAACGAAGGTAGATTTGAAGATACAAACAAGATGTTTGTAGAGCCTGCACATTGGGATTATAGAGTTTCAAAATGGTTTACTGATACACACGAAGCATTAGTTCCAGTAGTTACAACTTTTATGGAGCGTAATGGTATCAAGAAGTAGGCATTTAGCAAAAGCAACAACCTGGCGTATAATTGCAAGTATAACGACAGCATTTATTGCTTGGTTTTTCGGATTGCCTCCAAAAGCAGTAGGAGCCGTTTTTGTTACAGATCTAATAATTAAATTTGTACTGTATTATGGACATGAAAGAATATGGTATAAACATATTAAATTTGGTTTAAATAATGAATGATACTATTGTTGTATGTTTTGCGGGAGTAGGTACGGAACGTGGAAAGCCTCCTGGAGAAGAATTTCAAAGTATTAAACGCTGGACACACGTTGATAGTTTACACTTTATTGATCACCAAAGAAGTTTTTTTAATGATGTGGACGTAGATGGGCTAATAGACAAAGTAAAAGACTACAAAAAGATCATTGCACTTGGCAATAGTTTAGGTGCATTTAATGCAAACTGCTTTGCTCAAGTTACACGAGTAGATGCTGTTATATCTTTTGCAGCAGTTTATAGTGTAAGTGCAAGAGTAATACCTTGGGTAAAAGAGAAATGGCCTCAGTTTGCCTACTACGGAACAGAATGGCAGTTTACAGAATTACAATTTAATGACACTACACAATACCATTTTTTTCAAGGCGACGAATATTACGAAATGAAACATTTAAATTTAATACCAGACGCTCCTAATATTTTCAAAACAGTTATACCAGATACAGGACACGGAATAGCAAAAAAATTATTAAGACAACAAAAATTATATCCTTTAGTGGAGGAAATTATAAATGGCATTTGATTGGAAAAAGCCTACTGCACAAATGCTGGGCAGATGGCAGCCGTGGCACGATGGCCACACAGCACTATTTAAGAAAGCACTATTAGAAACAGGTCAAGTATGTATTATGATCCGAGATGTCGGAGGCATTGTGGGCCAAGATGCTGGCGGCGGACGTACAGCAAAACAAGATGATAATCCATTTGATGTAGAAACAGTTACACAAAATATCATACAAGGATTAGCAAATCATGGCTTTACAGAAGGCGAAGAATATGTTATAATATTTGTACCAAACATAGTTGACATTAGCTACGGTCGTGGTGTAGGTTATACATTTACACAACATGACTTAGGTGAAGAGATACATAATATTAGTGCAACACAAATAAGAGCACAGTTAAGACAAGAAGGCAAGTTATGAATTTAGTTTATTATCCAGATCCGTTTTTAGATAAAAAAGTCAAAGATGTAAATCTTGAAGATCCAGGATTTGATCCTATTGAACTAAAGGAACAAATGATTGATCTAATGTTATCTAGTAACGGTATAGGATTGAGTGCAAATCAAGTAGGACTAGATGCACAAGTATTTGTGTTTGGAGATAGCAAAGAAAATTCTACAATTTGCATCAATCCAACTATACTACAATATACAAAAGATACAACAGTAGATGTTGAAGGTTGTTTAAGTTTTCCTAATATTTTTGTTAAAATTAAAAGACCTAAAGAAATACTAGCTAAATGGTACAACGAAAACTTACAAGAACAAGTTGTAAAAATTGAGGGATATAGTGCTAAGTGTTACTTGCATGAATACGATCATTTACAAGGCATCACATTTAAAGACAGAGTATCAAAATTAAAATGGGACATGGCTACTAAAAAAGCTCGTAAGTTGGAGAGAAATTTTGCCTGATATTGACATAGATTTTGCAGATAGAGATGATATATTGTCAAAAATACATCATCGTGTTGCATCTATTAGCTCAGAAAAAAAACATAATACAGGAGTGTATGTAACTGAAATTCCGCATAATCCTGTGGATAATTTGTCTACTATTAATTACAAAACCGCTGAAGATAGAGGTTATTTTAAACTTGACTTCTTGAATGTAAGTATATACAAAGATGTAAAAGATGAACAACACTTACAAAAGCTTATGGAAAGAGAACCGTTATGGGAACTTTTACAACACGAAGAGTTCGTGGATCAACTATTTCATTTAAATGGCCACACATCAATTCTGAAACAGACTTGCCCTACTTCCGTGGAGCAATTGGCTGCCGTCCTTGCTATGATACGACCCGCGAAGAGACATTTGATTGGGAAGACATGGACGGAGATAATGAAAGAAGTTTGGACGAAGCCGGCAAATGGTGAATATTATTTTAAGAAAGCACATGCTATAAGTTATGCAATGGTAGTAGTTGTACACATGAATTTAATTTGTGAAATTTGAAAAATTGTAAATGTACAAAATAACTTATCAAAATGGAAATACATTATTACTTGCCACTGTATTAAAATGCGCAAGTTCAACGGCTTTGCATGCAGCATATTATCCTCTATTGAAAATGGTAGAACATGGGCGAAATAAGATATTAGCCCAAGCTTTAACATTCGATCCACTATCTATGAAAGTCACTGATTTTCCACATAGAATAGCAATTATAAGAAATCCAGTAGACAGATTATTTAGTGTATATGTCAACCATTATCTAAAGAAGATAGAGAATCAGAAATTTAGACTTAGCAATCCTAAAATAAAAACATTTTTGGATTTTGTAATTAATCTAGAGTATATTAAATCAAATTTAGAGGATATATACTGGCATACGATGCCTATTTATTTGGCGTTAGATTACCACACGACTACTGACTACACACGCATATTAGACAGTAAAAATATAAACACAGAATTTATTCCTTTGATTAAAGAAATTAGTGGTGTAGATGTTCCGTTGATTCATGCAAATACTACGCCAAAAAAGGAAAAAAAATGTAATAATATCTATAAGGAAAAGGCCGTACCTTTAATAAAAGAAATTTATAAAAAAGACTACGAAGAGTACGGAAAATATTTTACTTAGGTTTGCGAACTAATTGCACACTTTTTCTTTTTACTCTTTTTACACTAAGATTGCCTAAGTTGACACATGGTCCTATTGTAACACGTACATCTTTTGTATTCATAGTAACAATACTATATCTAAAAGGGATCATTTCATTTTTTAGGAAAATATTAATTGGGATAAGTCTATTTGACTCCCACCACCATGTATCACCTAACTCTAAAAACTTTGTTTGTTCGTCTTGTGAACGTAAGTCTGTATAAACATACATGCTTGTTACTGTAGAATCTTGATTTATAATGATGCCGATATATTCAGCGCCACCGTAAGTTACTACGCTTAAAAATGGAAAGTTATCTTGTATATCTTTAGTTAACATCAAATAAATACATTATGCAATTAATACCTAGATATTTAGTCTCAAATAAAATTACAATTGTTTCTAATGATTCAGGATTCATGACGGAGTATAGACCAGTGTACAGTAGACAAATACAAGTTTATAAAGGGATAGATAATGTCCTAGAATTTAAAGTAGTTAACGCAGATCAAAAAGGTGTAAATTTAAATTCACCTAGTATGACACCTAAGTTTGTAGCGTTTGACGAAAATAACACATTGGTAATAGAACACGACGGCGTAGTCATAGATGACGGCTCAGCAACACGCAGGGGCAAATTTAATATTACAATTACTGAAAATGATCTAATAAATTTGAAACAACAATATTTAAAATACAATGTGTATCTAGTAGATACTAATGCAGATAAAGTTCTTACATATAGTCATAGTCATTTTGATAATGATGCAACAATTTATGTAAACGGATCTGCCTTTCCAGGTCCAAAAAACTCGTATAGTGTAGATACATTTACACAAGTAAACACGCAAACGGACGAATATATTAGCGAATCTGTCACAGCCGAACCTGCAATCAATGGCAACGAAGCATTACACACAGCAGCAATCTATACTAATGAATATATAGGCGATGTAATAGTTCAAGCTACATTAGACAATCAGATTACAGAAGGTACAAATTGGGCAGATGTAAAAACGGTTTCTTTTATAGGAGACGAAGGCGAACCAACTCCAATAAATTTTAATGGTGTGTTTAGTCATTTACGGTTTAAAACAAACGCAAATCCAACAGATAAAATAACAAAAATTTTAGTAAGAAATTGATTGACAAATAACAAAATAATGTTATAATAATTCTATGATTAAAAATAAAAACGCGGCGGCAGGTTTACTTGCTGCCTTTTTTTGTGTGTCACTACAAGCACAAGAAATTGAAGAAATTGTAGTGCTCGGTACAAAGACTACCACAATAGAAACTAATACACAATTAGATTTTTCACTTATAGAAACAATAAGTATCGACCAGCCATTTACTCAAGGTGGCATGGGTGGCTTCGCTGGTTTCCGTGAGCGAGGAGCACAAACTATTCACACTACAGTATATCGTAACGGTATGCCTGTTAATGATCCTAGCACAGGCTGGTATGACTTCGGACATATTATTCCTACTGGACAGGAACGTGTAACAGTATCACATGGTGCTAACAGCACATTGTATGGTTCAGGATCACTAGGAGGAACTGTATTCATTGAAGATGATATCAAACCAGGATATGCTATCAGGGCAGGTACTAATTCAGCTTTACTATCAGCCTCCTCTAAACGTATGAACTTCTCCTATGCCTATGGTGACAATGGCTCTGCAATGACTACAAACAACGAACGAGACCTATACGAGAACGTCACAGCACGGTACAAGGATGACTATGTATCAATAGCAGTAACAGACTACAGCTACGATTATGATGACTGCTGGGGCACAGATGATTGTGAGCAACGAGGCATGACAGGCAACGTGTCCATACGTAACGATAATATTACATTGGGATACTCATTTAATAACACAGACTTCTACACTAATGGCGAAAGGACATACAGATCAGACGCAGACAACGTGTATTTTGATGCACGTAATACATACAACGATTGGACTATAGGTGTAACATATAACAACGGTGAAGAAGCATATGCACTGTATCAGCCCTTTGACGAGCTACAGTTTTCAGCACGAGCAATAGACGGACACGCTGTTGTGCGTGTAGGCGTACAAGTAGACAAGTTTTCATTGGGCATTGGCTCAGGTTATAGACGTCCTACTGACTATGAAATGGAAGGCGATGCCTGGGTAGCAGCTAATCCATTATTAGATCCAGAGGAGTCTGTGGGTGTTGATATAGGTTATGGTAACTTCTCAGCATTTAGATATGACTTCAAAGAAGGAATAAACTACGATTGGGAGTTAGCACAGTTTGTAAACACAGGCACATACAGCACACAAGGACTACGCTACAGCAACAATTGGTTGACACTTGGTTACACAGATTCGGATCAACCTTACGTAGCAGAATACAGAGCAAAGATAAACTACAAATGGTTTAGCTACACATGGACAGATATAGGTGTAAACACTGCCGATTTTAATTATAATATTGGCGATTGGTTTTTAACTATACAAGATATTTTTGATAACAAATATACAATTATTCCTAATTATGAATTAGGAGGGAGGAACATTTATGTTGGATATCGTAAAACGTTCTAGCTATTTTGTTTTAGGCACACTAGGTGTTTATATGACATACAAAGTAGTTTTAGAATTATGGTGTATAACATATGGACTTATTTACTAATTAACCACTTGACAATGTACTGCTCATACGCTATAATAATAACATGAGCTTACTAGTTGATACAATTATGTTCTCGATTCCGGCAAATAGGAAAAAAACTCCTAGTGGCTGGACTTCCTTTAATGCACCTTGCTGCTATGAAAGAGGACATAAGCCTGACACAAGAAAACGTGGCGGTATTATACAAGCCGATGACGGAATTAGTTATCATTGCTTTAACTGTGGTTTCAAAGCAAGTTGGCAACCTGGACGTCCTCTTAGTCGTAATATGAAACTGTTTATGCAGTGGATTAATATATCAGATGATGATATCACAAAGATTTCTTTTGATATTTTACGACAAAATGAAAATGCAGATATTAAAGAATTTAAAGTTCAGATACCTCAATTTGAAACTGTAGACTTGCCACCACAGGCTGTAAAGATTGCAGATGTTAAAGAAGTCAACGATGATTTGTTGGCTGTGCTAGAATACATGGCAGACAGATGTTTAAATTTAGACGATACAGATTATTATTGGTCACCACATCCTACATACAAAGATAAACTAATTGTACCATTTTATTATGAAGGTCGCATAGTAGGGTATATTACTAGAGTTATACAATGGGACAAAAGTCAAAAGTATGTAGATAAGCCAAAATACATGCAAGAAGTCCAACCAGGGTTTGTGTTTAATTTAGACGAACAAAGATATAACAAAGCTTTCTGCATAGTGTGTGAAGGTCCGTTGGATGCAATACACGTTGAAGGTTGTGCATTGTTAGGTGCAAGCATATCTAAACAGCAAGAAATGCTACTTAAAAAATTAAATAAACCAATAATTTATGTACCTGATAGAGATTATCCTGGTAGGCAAATGATGATGAAGGCTATGCAACTAGGATGGCAAATTAGTATGCCAGACTGGCAAAAGGATTGTAAAGACATAAATGACGCAGTAAAGATATACGGAAGGCTATATACATTACACAGCATTGTATCAGCTGCTGAAGAATCAGAAGTTAAAATAAAGTTGAGAGCAAAAACATGGTTTTCATTAAAAAATATTTAAAAAAATTGTATAATTTAATATGTAATATATTAAAATTTGTATGGACTGTGATATCATGGCCATATCATAAGATCAAAGACGAAATAGAATTTAGACGCAAAATTAAAAAATTAAGAGAACAGGATCCATTCATATATAAATGATAGAAAATATTGGATCATATCAAGTATTAAGTTACTACACACAAACCTTTTCTACACCTAAAGTAGACACAGAAGTTCACGTACGGCACATAAAAGAAAAAGGCCAAACACGAATTGAGGAAATTGTGTTTCAATCGTATAACGCAAAAGGTGAGGAGGTTAAACACCATCCTCACATGCCAAGGATAGATATTATTGTATGATAACATGGGGAATTAGTGCTAACAGTCACGATGCTGCTTTGGCTGTGTTTAACAACGAAGGCTTAGAATTTGCAAGTCATAGCGAACGTTTCAGCGGCGTTAAGAATGACAGCCATCTTAATAATGAATTAATAGAATATGCAAAACAATGGGGAGAACCAGATGAAATTATTTGGTACGAAAGACCCCTTGTCAAAACTCTTAGACAATATAGAGCAGGGCAAGGAATACGGTTGGGCGAAAACAATATTACTAAGTATCTTGGATCTTATGGGCTACATGTTCCTATTAGGTATATTGATCATCATCGCTCCCATGCTGCTGCCGGTTATTATACTAGTCCTTTTACAGAAGCCAGCATTATTGTTATCGACAGCATTGGAGAATTTGACACTCTCACTATCTGGCAGGGAAAAGACAAAGAAATCAAACAAATTTATAGACAATCATACCCGCATTCTATAGGCTTGTGGTATAGTGCTATGACCCAGCGTATAGGACTAAAGCCACAAGAGGATGAATATATTCTTATGGGCATGGCAGCATATGGTGACCCCCTACGCTTGTACAACGACATTCTAAACGATTTTATTGAAGTGCCAGACGAATCCAGTTGGCTACACATATTCAACGACAAGCCACGTATTAAGTTTAAACACAATCTTCATAGAGGTTGTAAATGGTGGCGCCCTGATTTAACTACAGAACAAGACATGTTTGATATTGCAGCAGCTACCCAAGCAGTCTATCAGTATATCCTAAAGATAATAAGCAACTGGGCTAGATGGAAATCACCTACGGGTAACTTGGTTTTTATGGGAGGGTGTGCACTAAATTGTAGTGCTAACAGCATTTTAACAAGTGATTGGGATAATGTACATATAATGGCAAATCCAGGAGATGCAGGGTCAGCAGTAGGGTGTGTGCTGGCACATCGAAAAGAACATATGCCCATGCCACACATGTACACTGGATATAATATAGAAGGAGAATATCCTGTTGAAGAAGCATTACAAGAACTACTTACTACTGGCATCTGTGGGGTTGCTAATGGCAGGGCAGAGTTTGGCCCTAGAGCTTTTGGACACCGCTCCTTACTTGCAGACCCCAGAGGCGCAGACATCAAAGACAGAGTCAATGAAATCAAAAGAAGACAAAAGTTTAGACCTTTTGCGCCAGCAGTATTGGAGGAACATGCGTCTGCCTATTTCAACGGACCTGTCGGACCCTTCATGCAATACACTGCAACTTGCACGGATCCTGGACTACCTGCAATCACGCACGGGGACGGCACCTCTAGGGTACAGACAGTTTCTGCAACGCAAAGCGTGGGCTTTAGAAAATTGTTAGAACGTTGGTATGAAGAAACAGGCTGTCCAGTACTGCTAAACACTAGCCTAAATATCAAAGGCAAGCCTATTGTAAATGACTTGACAGATGCACAAGAGTTTGCTACAATGTATAACGTAAAAGTATTCACAGGAAAACAATGACTAGACAGAACACAGATTACGGATACGATATACAGAAAGTATATCTAGAAATGTTTATGACAGATGCAGAATCATTTGTGCGCTGTCAGGGTGTATTTGATCCTAAAACATTTGATAGACGATTACAAGATACTGCAAAGTTTTTAAAAGATTATGTAGAAGAACATAACAGTTTGCCTACATTTGATATGATAAATGCTGCAACAAGTATTGATCTTAAAGACCCAGGGCAACTACAGGAGAATCACTATGACTGGCTACTTCAGGAGTTTGAAACATTCTCCAGACACAAGGCTTTGGAAGCGGCCATCCTTACTAGCGCAGATTTGCTGGAAAAAGGGGAGTATGGCCCGGTGGAGGATTTGGTTAAGAAAGCAGTACAGATTGGCTTGCAAAAAGATCTAGGCACAGATTACTTTGCAGATCCAAGGGCACGTCTAGAAGCAATCAAAGACAAGAACGGACAAGTAAGCACAGGTTGGCCCAGCTTAGACAAGAAATTGTTTGGCGGATTCAACAGAGGCGAATTAAACATCTTTGCAGGTGGCTCTGGTTCAGGTAAGAGTTTGTTCTTAGCAAACATGGGTGTGAACTGGTGTTTAGCAGGCATGAATGTACTGTATTTGACTTTTGAACTTTCAGAGAACTTAGTTAGTATGCGTCTTGATTCAATGACCACAGATATTCCAAGTCGTGATGTGTTTAAGAGCATTGACGATGTTGAAATGAAAGTTAAAATGATTGGTAAGAAGTCAGGTGCATTTCAGGTCAAGTACATGCCCACCGGCAAGAACGCAAATGACATTAGAGCGTATTTAAAAGAGTATGAAATCAAGACAGGACGCAAAGTAGATGTGCTGTTAATTGATTACTTAGATCTTATGCATCCTATCGCAGCAAAAATTAGCGCAGAAAACTTGTTTGTTAAAGACAAGTATGTTTCAGAAGAACTACGCAACCTAGCAATGGAACTAAACTGTATCTTTGTAACAGCATCGCAGTTGAACAGAAGTTCAGTAGAGGAGATTGAATTTGACCATAGTCATATTAGTGGCGGTATATCGAAAATTAACACGGCGGACAACCTCATAGGTATCTTTACAAGTAGAGCTATGCGTGAGCGTGGACGCTATCAAATACAGTTAATGAAGACTAGAAGTTCAAGTGGCGTTGGACAAAAGATTGATTTAGAGTTTGACGTAGATAGTCTACGTATTCGCGACTTAGGAGAGGATGAAGAGTATCAAGAGTTTAACAAACGTAAGTCAACAGTATTTGATCAAATCAAACGCAGTAGTGGTGGACCTATAGAAGAAGGACAACAACGTGAAGATCCAACTGAAGGTGATACTGTAGGTAAGATACGTGCCCAAACAGATTCAACAAAACTAAGACAATTCCTCAATAATTTAGGAGATGAATAAATCTCGATGCTAAATACTCTTGCGCAATGTATTGCGTACTAGGCATATAAAGACAAGCAAGAGGCTAACATGGCAACAGATTTAGAAAATATACAAAGGCTATTAGATAGATTCAAGAGGCCTATCCCACCAGGAGACGAATATCAAAATCGTTTAGCTGAAGAATTTGAGCTCATTCTCTCTCAGCGATTCACTGATTACTTCCTTCAAATTTGTGACATCATTGACCTAACCACAGACCTTACTCATATGACAAGAGGCTCTGCGGGCAGCAGTCTTGTGTGCTATCTATTGGGTATTACAGATGTAGACCCGGTAGAGTGGAACATACCTGTGGCACGGTTTATGAACCCTTTGAGGGACGACTTACCTGACGTGGATATAGACTTTGAACATCATCGACAGACGGAAGTCATGGAAAGGATATTCCGCAAATGGCCAGGTAAGACTGCTCGGTTGAGCAACTACGTAACCTACAAAGAAAAAAGTGCACGAAGAGAAGCTGCAAAGCGACTCGGTGCCACAGGTAATCTTCCACGCAACTTCTCATACGAGTCAGTTGGCGTTGATCCTAAAGAAGCAAAACGGATTGAACGCAAACTTATGGGAAAGAAAAGAGCAATATCCAAACACTGTGGAGGCATCGTAATGTTTACAAGGCAATTACCAAAATCACTTATATCAGCAGACAACCAAATACTACTAGACAAATATGAAGTAGAAGACCTTGAACATCTCAAGGTAGACATACTAGCAAACAGAGGTTTATCACAACTTATGGAGATAGACCCAGATACTGAATTGGCGTCTTATCCTGCATACGACGACCGTACAGCAGCGTTACTATGTAGAGGCGATGTACTAGGCGTCACCCAGGGAGAAAGCCCTGCTATGCGCAGATTGTTCCGTGCCATACAGCCTACATCAGTTTACGACTGTGTGTTTGCAACAGCAATGATAAGACCAGTAGCACTAAGTGGCAGACAGAAAGCAGCCATGTTCCAAGACTGGTCACAAGAAGTTGTACAAGACTCAGTAGTGTTTGAAGATGATGCTATTGATATTATATCAAACATCATTGGTGTAGATATGTACGAAGCAGATATGTATAGGAGAGCATTTGCTAAAAAGAATGATGAAAAGATATTGGAATTTGTTGAAAGACTGGGTAACAATCCGCGTAAGCAAGAGGCTATGGCTGCACTGCAAGAACTTAGCGGCTTTGGGTTATGCAGAGCTCACGCAGTTAATCTTGGAAGGCTCATATGGGCCTTGGCCTACCAAAAAGCACACAATCCAGAAGCATTCTGGAGAGCCAACCTCAAACACTGTCAAGGATCATACAAAGCATGGGTATATCAGTGTGAAGCACATCGCAAAGGAATAGACACAAAACCAGGTTGGTGGCAACACGGATTTATTCCAGGATGCTATGTTCGACAACAATGGCTTGAGCGTGTAGAGTTTGCAGGTGTAATAGCAAATGGAAGAGTGTTTCGTGGCAAGAACGGACGCTGGGTTACATTTCTTACTCTAGGTATAGGGTATGGAGAATACATAGATGTAACAATACAAAAACCCTTTGCATACAGAGACGGTGATATAGTTTCAGGACAAGGTGTTGTAAAACATCAAAACAATTCTGATTATATTCATACTACTGATGCAAAACTCTATTCATTCAAACAGTGGGGAGAGCAGCTTAATAAAAATAAATACATTTGAACAATGAGATAAATATAGTATAAGAAAACTAAGTTTTTATTAGGAATATAGGATGGCTACAGGAAGATTATCAGCAGTTGACGTAGGGCAACTAACCGAACAAGTTATATATCAAACAGACGGTACTGATCCAGGCAATACTGCTACAGTATCGATAAACATCTGTAATAGATCGTCAACAGAAAGTACAATTTTTTCGTTAGCAGTAACCGATGACGGAACACTTGGAGACGATTTAAATGCGATGGTGTTAGAGCACGGAATGGTTCTAGAACCTAACGGTGTTTTTGAGAGAACTGGTGTATTTGTTGGTGCTGGTCAAAGTGTTGTTATAAGAACCGATACTGGTAATATTAGTGCTGTTGTTATGGGTGCTGAAGTTCAGCAAGTTTCGTCAGCATTGCCTGCTGCAACAAATTACACTATACCAATTACATACGTTGTATCATCTGATGTAAGTAGCATTAACGAAGGTAACAGTGTCAACTTTATTGTTAGGACAACTGGTATATCCGACGGCACAACTTTAGGTTATACACTAAGTGGTGTAGTAAGCTCTGATATTAACGGAGCAAGTCTGACAGGTAACATCACTATCAACAATAATGTAGGTATCCTTACTGTTACTTCTACAGCTGATAACTCTACTGAAGGTGACGAAACACTTACATTTACACTAGACATAAACAACGCAGTTGTAAACGTTACGCTACTAGACACAAGCTTGGATCCAGTTACTCCTCCAGAGCCTGAATCTTCTATTCCAGAGCCTGCTCTATGGTACAAAAATTCATGGCTTGGTGACAATGTAAGCAATGGTAGTAACAGCTACGCTTGGTTAAACGAAGGTTCATATGGAACTGGTTATAATCTAACAAGTGGTGGTAACGGCAGTCGTCCTACAAAGTATACTAATAACCAAGGCGGAACAAGTTATGCCTATGTAGACTTTAGTGGTAATAGAACACTACGTTTCTCAAATGGTACTAACATTAGGATGTTCAACAGCAGTCAGCAAAATGCTTTTACAATGTTTATTGTGTACTACGATGCCTACGGCAGCAACTCATTTGGCTGGTTAGGCAATGTAAACGGTGGTCCAGGCACACTGGGCGAATGGAGTGGCGATGACAGCTTTTACCATATTCACAACAACGATGGCAGACCATTTAACTTTAGCCTAGCTGGTAACTCAGATTCATTTAACCAACACGGTGTAAGATACAGTTCTCCGGGATCGACTAATGGTTATGTATATCGCTGGATCGGAAACACAGGCAGTATTGACACAGTTACTTCTAACTGGGGCACATACGGTTCAGACCTAGACATATACGGCATAGGCTACAGTCGCTATTCATACAACCAAGGTTATATGTACGAGTTCATTTATTATGATCGATCACTGACTAATGATGAAGTTGCTCAAGTTCGTCAATATCTAGCAAACACATTCCCTAACACAAACGTAGCAAGCTAAAAAACAATTGACAAACTGTTGTTTTGACTGTATAGTATACGTATGATCAAAAAAACACAACACACAACACAAAGCGGACACACAATCACAGTACTGGATGGCTTATTCAGTACTAGTGAAATAACCGGTATACACGAAGGTGTACTACAACTGCCATATTCTATATCACAAACAAATGCAACAGAAGTGCAAAACATCGAAGACAGACGACTAGTGTCAAGACTTGCGCCACAGCACTTGGATAGGTTTGCACTAACCACAGGCAAGCGAGAAAGTGCAATACAACAACTTGTTCCAAAAGATTGGTCGGTATGGAATGCATACATAAACCTAGGAATCAAGAGTGATGTACAAGAAGTACATGTAGACGCATACGACGATGACGGCCAAACTAAAACTTTGCTCTACTATGCTAACAAAGAGTGGCAAACACACTGGGGAGGAGAAACTGTATTCCTAGACGATGGTGCACAGGAAATAGAGTATGTGGTGCGATTCCAGCCAGGACGTATAGTAGTATTTGACAGTGTAATACCGCATCTAGCACATGTACAAACACCACTAGGCCCAAGATATCGATTTACAATTGCTGTTAAATTCCAAGGACCTCATGCACAATGATTGTAAACGACTGTTTGAGTTACAGTGATCAACTAGAGTTTGTGCACAAGCTTAAACTTCAATCATGGAGTTATACACTAAGCTCTGGTGAACTAGATAGTCGTGTGTGTTGGCAAACACCCCTAGACAAGGAACTTGAACCAGTTGTGCACAGTCTTGTGCACACGCACATACCTGGCGCATGGCAAATTACCCAAACAAGAGGCATTGCACAAACTGTACGCCAACCTCACATATTACCAGAAACTGATCCTGCACAAGTAGAACAACTCACACTGTTGTATCATCCCTGCATCACATGGGATCGCCAGTGGCACGGTGCAACAGTTATAGACGGAGATAGAGTGGAATACACTCCAAACAGTTTGGTAGCATATGCCCGACATTTGCCAGTACTACACGAAGCTCCACAAACAGAAAACGTACTGCGTATGGTTGTTGAAATACAACTAGAGCGACGATTCTAAACAGCGCGAAGCGTTTAAGCCCAAAAACGGCGCAGCCGCTTGCGCTAGATCCTAGAGCCGCGAAGCGGTAAAACACTTGTTGCACAGCAGACTACAGTGTTTTACTCAGCGCAAAATCGATTCCCCACTACAATGATACTGTACACACACAAAGATACAAAAAGACACCAACCATAACGACAGACTGTTTGCAGTGTGCTGTAACACCTCTACAATGCTGATCACACAAAAGATGAGTCTTATTTAGAGTATCACTGGTGTAAATGAACGACTAGCACTTAGTACTAGTGCAGCAAACGTACGATCCCTATCTGATTCAAATGCAATCTCACTTGCACTAGTTTGAAATGACTCTATACCGTAGTCTACAAATAGATCTATTGTAGCACAGTATGTTACTGACTCTTTGAGCGTTTGTGTTCTTGGCTCTGGATCGTATATGAGTTTGAGTGTGTACATAACAAAGATAATAGTGTGCACAGTGTGACAGCTAGTTCGCAATTACTATATAGCTATGCTCCAGCGTGTAAGACATGAGTGTTCAAACTGTGTACTACACTGTGCGCACATACAATTACTTATCCTTTAGACATCGTGATTGCCACAGTTAAGAGGTTCTCGTTACACACACTATATGAGCAAGCTCATATACGCTATCGCTGTGCTCTAGCGTTTTTTTGCTTATAAGTATGTGTATGACTAGACTGTTACTACTGTTTACACTGTGCGCTTACACACTAAGCACTACTACTGTAGATGATCAACTGCAACCACGCAATACTACTAGAGGACGCCCGAAATGGGTTCTGCACTAAAAAAAATTGTTGCGCAGTTTTTTCTAGGGAAGTACTTATAGAAGTGAGGTGGTGATTCTGCATCACCCAATTTTTAAAAAGAGTGGAAAAGAGATCATTAAGCTTTAAGTAGCAGTTCTGCAATTTTTAATTTATATACCCCTCACCCCTCGAGAAAAAATTTTTTTATTTTCTCACCCCTCGGTCATAAAAAAAGGAACCGTTTCCGATTCCTTTAGTCTTCAGCGTCACCTGTTGCCGTGTGCGGTCCAGTCCTCGCCGCTAAGGGCAAACTCTAGTCTAGTCTAGAGCCTGCGTAAGCAGTAAAGCCATACTGCTTGAACACTTCAGCGGCTGCTCGTGCACCTGCTTCTAGTGTGTCTATGTTCTGCGTAGGATACTTTGATGGGTTCCATATAGAGAACACACGCTGCCAGTCCTGCTCTATGCCTGCTGCCTTAAGCAAGCGTCCCATCTTGGTGTTGCCCTTTAGGCGCACACCGTTGTGCTCGTAGATGTTGACCCAAGCAAAGCCACATGCTCCCCAGCCACCGTCAGGGAAGTATTGCTTTTCAAATTGATCAGCTGCCGCATAGGCTGCGTCTTGTGCTTCTACTACCATGTTCTTAAGATCTTGTACGTTCATATCAATTAGCCCTCTTGCTTTGTTAACGTTACATGTACAGTATGCACTCATTTGTGCATACTGTCAACCCCTAATTTTCTATGCTTCGTACACTGTAGGACGCTGGATGCCGTTAGCGTCACAGTAGATGTTGAGCTCGTCCAGTACACTAGTAAGGAAGTTATACTTACGCATCGCTTCTGCACCACTGATCTCTCCGTCACAGTGTAGGTTCTCAGGTGATAGTTCGCCGTCCAGCTTGTGTCCAATTGCTTGAGCACTCTGTGCGTCTAGTGGAAACTCAATGCCACTCTTGCCAAAGATAGCGTTCCATGAGTTCAATTGCTCTACGTAGTTGGTGAGCACATTGCCTGGTTCACGCATTGTTTGATCTAGGATCTTGCCTGGCTTGAATGTAGGTGCAACATACATATCAAATGAACGGCAGGGTTGACGATCCCAAACCTTGCCTTGCTTGGTCTTGGGTCTAACACCGTGACGTGCTAGGTACGCATCAAAGAAGCGAGGCGCATCACAGTCGCCTTCTAGGTACACTGTGCCACCTTTCATGTATGAGTAGGAAGAGATATCGTTTGCAATGCCCAGATCAACCAGCTCTTGCTTCTTGACTGCAAGCCATTCGTGTCCAGCATCTACGGCCCAAATATAAGTTTTCATAGCGTTTTGCCCTCTGCTTTGTTAACTGTTATATACAGTATATGCTCAGATGAACTCGTTGTCAACCACTTTTTGGTCAATATCTTGAAATAATTTGGCGCCTAGGAAGTCCTGTTTGAGGATCTCCAGCATACGAACAGCTTCACCACGGGCTTGATCTACTGCTTCTCGCACCATATCATCCACAACATCCTGACTCTCATCCAGCCACTCTTGAGGTGATGCTGAGATCACAGATCCCAAATATGATTCGCCCATGACCTTGTCATCGTATAGAGCTCGTACTCTACAGATCATATGTTGCCACACACCTTGTTCTATGTTGGCTACCAGCTGTGGATAGCCGTCGTCGTCTGTGTCAAACAATAGATCCAACTGGGTGTCATCGGGTGCGAACGCAATCTCTACAATGAACTGATCACTATCGAACTGCTCTACGGTTTCGAAATTGTCGTTCTTTTGGAAAAACACATGGGTCATGAGTACTCTTCTTCTTTCTGAGCTGATTCAATCAAGCTCTCTAGGGTTGTGTCATATGAGTTCCAGCTGGAGCCAAACGTGAATGCACCGTATGCATCACCTGTGTCGTGCAAGCTGGGAAAGTGCTCTTGGAAAAGTTCAGCAGCCTCTTGACCGAGTGCTGAGAGTTCTTCTTGGATCTGCTCCAAGCGTTCTATTGCTTCAACCTTGCTCATCTTAGTACTCCTCACCAAAGTCTGCCCACTCCTGTTCCCAGGTAGGCTGCCCATCATCTTCATAAATGTCACACATGAAGCGTTCGCTCCACTCGTTTGAGTCAAGCATATCCTCAACATCATCTGTTGACATATACTTGAGGCAAGCCATCAGCATTGACTCTGCTGATACGATGCCGTTCTCAACAAGCTCTAGTGCGATATCTCTTGAATTTGCCATTGCGTTTGCCCTCGCTTTGTTTAACTTATGTTTATATAATAGCAAAAGGGGCGACATTTGTCAACCCCTTTTTTAGATTAAATTAAGGTGTTATGCAAATTTCTTTGCACGACTACCGTTAACATCACGTGCGGATACTGCATAACGAGCAGTGCCTACTGAGCTAGTGTCAACACGGACATTCAAGCCATGCTCACGGAACTCGCTCATACGTGCTGGAAGATTCTGAATACCGAAGCGAGCGTTCGCATCAGCGGCAGTCAAAGTCTTACCAGTGCCACGAAGATAGTTCTCAAGAAAAACCTTCTGGCTAGTTGTGATAGTAGTAAATGACATATTGTGCCTCCTTAGGCCTAAGTTTTAAAATTACACTTATCTCTAAGTGTTAGTACATTATAACACCTTTTGGGGAGATGTCAACCCCTTTTGGCAAATTATCTACGAATAATACGAGTAGAAAGAACTTGCCCAAAACAGTTTACTTTGACCTGCTCAGCATAATTCTGGTGGCGGATCACCTTAGTGCCACACACCACACGAGGATCATTTGCTCCTGCGGCATAGCCTGGACGATGTCGTTCGTTGATTGGATTGTACTCTGAACCGTATGGATTGGCAGCACCTAAGCCTCTGCCGCGCTCTCCATTGTAGAATACTTCTTTGACAACTGCACCTATGACCACAGCTTTGAGCATGTTCTTCAGTTCGTGTTCTGAAGGTCCTGCTTTGGCTTGTGTAGCGGCCCCACACAGTAATACACCTGCAATGCAGGCTGCTGTCATTGTGTTGCTGGCGGTGTCTATTAAGAAGCGTTTCATTTGTTTACCCTTTGCCCTAACTGTTATATACAGTATATGATCTGATGCAGCTTTTGTCAACCAAAAAGATTCCTTTGAAAATCAATGACTTAGCACGGCATGTCTGGATTATCTTGATTATGCCTGCAATTCAGTATGCGATTGAGTTCTTGCCAGCATGTATTCTTCTGCGGCTCTGTAAGATCGTTGTCCGACTCTAGTCGATCAATCTCATGGAAGATCTCATCTAAGGTCATGGTCTGATATTGTTCTAACATTTTCTCTAACATGATTACAGTATATGATCGCTTGTGCTGTTTGTCAACCAAAAAAAAGCCCGGGCCATTGGACGAGGGCATGTCCGACCCGGGCTACGTGTGTTGGAAGAGCGTGAGGGCGTGCTCTATCCAACTACCTTAGGGATCCGGCTTCTAACGGCCTTCTTCCCTTGAGCAACGATGAGGGCGGTCGTTGCTCTGAACTGTGTGCGGAGCGTGAGGGCTATGCTCTACGCATCACAGTGTTCTCAGCCATCGCTTCCCATTTTGTGGGAAATGCTTTGGCCAAGTCTGCTACCTTGAGCACTGTTCTGAGTGACAGCTCTCTAAGGCGATTCTTATTGACATCTACGAAGTCGACAATCTCGTCTTTGACTTCTTGATCAAGTGCGTAGTCTTGGAGCATACCGTCCTGAACCACCTGCTTGATGCGCAACATCTTGTCACGCTCTGTGTCAATGGTAAGGTCCATATAGTGGCAGCGTGATTCTAACGCACTCAAGTGCTCACGCAACTTGCCTTTGACCTTGTCAAACTTCAGGTTGGTAATAAAGATCGCACTTGCTTCGAACTTGAAGCTGTCTGGTACGCCTTCGTTACGCAACTTGAAGCTGTCGGTGTTCCAGTGGATTGTTCTAGTCTTCTTAGAGTCTAGAGCAGCCTTTAGAATGTTTAGACTAAGCTCTTCTTGGAAGATGCTATCACAATCGTCAAACACCACAACGTTGCCTTTATTGGCCATATTAAAAAGCTTACAGTAGAGTCCGATTGGACTCATTGCGCCTTTGATGACCTCAAACGATTTTCCAGCGCCGAGAGTCTCCATGGTCTTGTAGCGATCAAGTACTTCTTCTACACCATGTGACTTCCCAACGCCCGGAGGGCCGGAGACGATCATAGCACGAACATCTCCCTTCTTGACGGCCTTGGTCATATCCTTGAGCATCTCAAACCGTTCGCGGATGCGCTCTACAATTTCAGCGTCTGACTCTTCGCGCTCAGTTGTCTTGACCTCTTGACCAACTAGCTCGTAACCCTCCGGGCCTGCAACCTTGATCTTGATGTTGCGGTCCGGAAAACCGTTTACAGCAGATCCATCTACTGTTACGTAGCCGCCCTTGGCGCCTACTTTAAATTCTTCTACCAGGGGAAACACAAGACCTGCCATGTCTGCGTCTTTGCCCCGTATCTTATACGTACCCTCTGTGATTCTAATATTTTGCATTTTGCCCTCGCAATATTTAATTTACTCTACTAGTATACAGCCTTTGTACTAGTTGTCAACCATTAATTGCCGACACGATTAAAATAATTGTGCCAACTATTACTGAAAAATAGGTTACACTCCAAACGAAACTCCAAGTGCACTGACGCAGGAAGCTTACCTCACTGTTGCAGGCATGACACTTGCTGGCAAAGAAGTTCTTGTCTTTTACAAAGCACTCAGGACACAAACTCATCCCATTCCTCCTCTGGCAAGTAATTGATCAGCACATCCTTGGGGACCCGCTGAAGCATTTCGTACAGAGCAGTTTCGTCTCCGACATTGAAATCGTCCTTGATCTGCTCGATGACCTTTTCCCATAAGTCCATGTTACACCTCCTCACCAAACATTGCATCCCAAGCATCGGCAGTGATGCCGGTCTTGAAAAACTCGCGGTCGTCCGCGCTCAAATGGGGGAATGCGTTTTGAAGAAGCGCACCTGCTTCGTACGCAGCTACCTGCTCTGGAGTAATATCCAGATCCAGAGTGTTAACTTCGCCGTTGAATGGATTAGTACGTGTAACTAGCATAGTAAGCCCTCTTTGCTATTTCCTAACTGTTATATACAGTATATGATCAACTGCTGGGTTTGTCAACCACTTTTTTCATCTTTTTTTGGTGCCGCCACCCGGACTCGAACCGGGACGCTCTAAGAGCGAGAGATTTTAAGTCTCTTGTGTCTACCAATTCCACCATGGCGGCTTTGGCCTGCCCTGTAGGATTCGAACCTACGACCCACAGCTTAGAAGGCTGTTGCTCTATCCAGCTGAGCTAAGGGCAGTCTTGGTGGGTCTTCCGGGACTCGAACCCAGAACCGTTCCGTTATGAGCGGAATGCTCTAACCAATTGAGCTAAAGACCCAAACCTGTTAAACAGGAAC